>Ga0114923_10000291_pt1 | contig 42345 bp, 37 predicted proteins | sample SumtaG_FD_89578 | JGI IMG/M metagenome (GOLD analysis project Ga0114923, IMG submission 89578) | Deep subsurface microbial communities from Indian Ocean to uncover new lineages of life (NeLLi) - Sumatra_00157 metaG | ecosystem: Environmental > Aquatic > Marine > Oceanic > Sediment | place: near... | reverse complement strand
TCTTTCTAAAGATTCGTATATTTCTTCAGCATTCTTGCATATGGGAGAAGAAGCTCCCCTTATTCCAAGTGGAACGATTTTTTTTCAAGGCTGTAATTTCGGGTGTGTTTTCTGTCAAAATTACGATCTCTCACAAGCATGGAAAGAAAGGAGAGATATAGAAGATATTGCCCAGAGAGTAGATAACAAGAGTTTATCTACCATTGCAGAAAAATTAACCGAACGTGGGGCAATGAATATTAATTATGTTGGAGGTGATCCTATTCCCAATATTCATACCATAGTGGGTAGCCTAAATTTTCAAACTGCTAACATAACACAATTATGGAATTCAAACTTTTATTTAACTGATAAGGCCTTATCTCTAATTATCGATTTTATAGATTTTTGGCTCCCAGATTTTAAATATGGAAATAACACATGTGGTAAAAAGTATTCCGGAGTCAAAAATTATTTTGATTTTGTAGCACGGAATCATAAACGGGTACATGATGAGGGTAGCGGTGAGATTATTATTCGTCATCTTGTTATGCCTGGACATGTTGATTGTTGCTCTAAACCGATTTTGGATTATGTAGCTAAAGAGTTAAAGAATGCCGTAGTAAACATAATGGGGCAATATCGACCTGAATACCATAGTTTTAAATATCCAGAAATAAATCGAAGGCCGACATCTCAAGAAATGCAAGATGTTAAAAATTATGTAAGCGGTTTAGGGATTCTATATAAACCAGTCTCATAATAACAGTTTAAAATTAGAAAAATCTAAAAGTAATTGTATATTTGAAAACCTAACTCTTTATTCGTAATTTAATATATTTTAATTGAATGGATTAATTATGAGTTTTAATTTAAGTGATGTAAAAGGTGTAAAAGGGAAAAAAGAGGATACATTAAAGGAAGCAGGCATAGACACTGTTGAAAAATTAGCAAATGCAAAAGCTGACGATTTAACTGCTCTAAAAGGTGTGGGTAAAGTAACTGCAGAAAAAATCATTGAAAATGCTAAGAGTTTATTAAACGAAACTCCTAAAGAAGATTCTACAGGAACTGATGAACAAGAATCTATAGAAAAAGAAGAAGCAGAAAAGGTACAAGAGGATATTAAAAGATTAGAACAGAAGAAAACGGAATTGCAAGGGAAAAAAGTTGAAGAAGGAGATTTCATATTAGTTAAATTGACTGGACGCACTCAAAAAGGTACAGTTTTTAGAGTTTCTAGTGAAGAAGATGCTAAAAAAGCAGGGTTGTATGATGAAAAAAAAGCTGAACAAGGCTTTTACACTCCTGAATTTGCCATTGGGGGTAAATCTGGTTTTTTAAATGAAGGTCTTACAGAAACCATTAAAGAAATGAATTATTTTGAGAAGAAATCAGTTAGAATACCTCCGACAAAAGCATTTGGGAAAAGAGATCCTCAAAAAATTGAGAGAATGGGTATAGCAAAGTTTCGAAAAGTAAATGATGGTAAAAATCCCTCATTAGGACAAGAATTCACAAATAAAAAGGGACAAAGAGGAGCGATAACTAATGTTGTTCAAGGAAGAGTCATTATTGATTACAATCATCCTTTAGCAGGACAATCAATAGATTACAATTTAGAAATTGTAGATAAAATTGAAGAATTTAATGAAAAAATCGAATATTTTATGATTAATAAAGGAATTCCTAAAGATAATGTGCCTGAATTTATAGTGAATTATATTAAGGATGATAAAACTCTTGAAATTACCATTCCAAAAATGTTTCTCTTCCAAAATTTGACCTACGTTAAATTTGGATTAGCTATGGATTTACAGACACACATGGCTGAAGATATTGAAGATGTGAAATTCATCGAAGTTTTTGAAAAGATTCCTATACCTGCTACACCATCTGATTCAGTGATGCAAAAGGTTGAAGAATTTAATAAAGAAAAAGAAGAGAATGAAGAAGATAAATAAAAAACCAAACCTAAGTAGAAATCTTAAGTTATCTTTATTTTTGTAATAAGCTCCCGTTTTTTCTTTTCCTTTTCTTTTTTATATTCGATTTTTCTTTTGTTATATTTAGCTCTTTTTCGCTGGAATTCTAATTTCCGTTTTAAAGGTTTCCCCTTCTTCTTTAAGTATTCTTTTTTTGCGATTTTATATTCTTTTTTTGCTTTATTGTATTTCTTTTTAGTCTTTTTGTACTTCTTATATTTCTGTCTTATTTCATTTCTTAAATCCTTACTGATTTCTCCTATTCCCAATTCGGTTATCTTATCTTTAAAATCTTCAAAAGATTCAAATCTGATAACTATTATTCCTAATTCTCTTGCAGGGACTAGATTCTGAATTTTATCATCAATAAAGATGCATTTTTTTGGTTTGGTTTCTAATTTTTTTATTACATATTTATATTTCTCCATATCAGGCTTAATAAACCCAATTTCATTTGAGAGGAAAACATAATCAAAAATATCATAAAATCCCTTCAACATATTAGATTTAGCATGTAAATCATGAGTGTTGGACATTAAACTTACTATATAACCAGCTTGATGTAAACGCTCAATTATTTCTGCCATTTCTACAGACACTTGAGCAACTTGGGAATATAAATCAAACCACAGCTCTAAGTAATATTCCACGTTAACTTTTTTTGAAGGTAAAGCCCCCCCTCTTTCCTGAAAAGGATAATAATATTTCTCAAATATTTTTTCTAAGAACAGACGGGATGAAATTCTTCCAGAACTTAATTTTCGTTTCAATTTTCTAATGTACGGATTTTCTAATCGAGGAATAGAGACATTTAAATCAGCTTCAACCAAATCAAGTAAATTTTTTAGTACAAAGGTTTTCTCGATCAAAACTCCGCCAAAATCAAATATGAAGTGCTTAATTTTGTATAATCTAACTTTTTGTTTTTTCCCATAGATTATGGAATTTTCTAACTCTTCTTGACTCATCTTCATTAATGGTTATTTTAGATCTAACTTTATTTTTTCGATTTATTTCTTAGTTTCTTCGCTTGCTCTAATATCAGACTACAAATTTTTTCAACAGGAGAACCATCACACTTCCAATTTGTAAATTCGGGGAATGAACCCGGATCAACTACATATAGTTCTTTACTAGATTCTTCTCTAACTATATCCAAATGTCCAAATAAGTTGTTCTCAGCAAGAAACAATCTCCATTTTTTAATTAAATCATTAATATCCTTAGGAGTTTCTACCTTTTCCATATCAACATGCTCATTAAAAAGGGGGGATTTGATTAATGTACAGACTTGATTATCTATAAAATAAACATTATAATGTGTACCTTCAATATATCTTTCTAAATATACAAATTTCTTACCATCGGCTTTTATTTCTTGTATTGAATTGATGACTTTTACACCTTTACTTCCTGAACCCATAACTGGTTTTATTATCAGCGGAAAATCTTCTGAATCTAATTCATCTGCAAGGATCTCTGGTGTGCTAAAGTAAAACCTCGGCATTAAAAGACCTGCTTTTTCTAATAGAAAATGTGATTGAATTCGATTCTTTTGCAAAAAAGTAATTTGAGGATTTGGAATAACCGGAACATCATTTGCGTCAATAAAAAAACCAGCATAAAGGAAAAAAAGATTTTTCGATTTTAGGATATAAAAATCATTACTGAGAAGACTCTCATTGATGGTTAGATCTTCCAAAGTATAAATAGTGACATTAAATCCCTTGTTTTCATAATATTTTTTAATTTTTCCTGCTAAGTTTGTTGATCTTTTTGATAAAATACCGATATTCATTTCAGTTTCACCATTAATTTTTTGCTTGTTCTAACAAATAATCCGCTACAATCTTATAGCCATCTTTCAAGTAATTAAAATTAGGAGTGCAATTTATATCTGTTAAAAAAAATTGGTTATCTTGAGATTTGTGAAAATCAAGAGATGTTACTTTTATATCCATAATATCCATAGCTTTTAAGCAATATTCCTTTAATTCTGGAATTTCATCTATTTTTTCTCTTGATTCTGTTTTATTGGGATTTATCAAAACAGGTAGTTGTTTATAGAAATATACATTTTCACCTATACCATAAATCTTATACTCCCATTTACTTTTAATAAATTTCTGATAATAAAGAAAGTTGTATTGATGTTCCTTTCCATCAACTTCATCTAATGCCCTTTTATCTGCGACTCTCATGCTTTCCTTTTCTTCAATTATTTTTGGTGCAAATTTATAGACTCCTTGATCAACAATGTTTTTAATTATATAATCTTGAAATGGGGGTTTAAAGCCTTGGGGGTTTAAAGAAAAATCAGGTACAGGGATTCCTGCTTTTCTCAAGAATGTACTATTCAAGAATCTGTTAATAGCTAACCAAGCTGCTTTAAAGGAATTTATTACCGGAATACTAGTACGCTCTTCTATTAACTTTACCAAACCGAGAATTACATCACCCTTTCCTTTAGTAAAAAATAAGTCTTCATCAAAATTATGCTCCGAACTATTTAAAAAATATGATTCCTCCAAATATATTTTGACATCTGCAATTGATTTTAGATATTTTAAGAAGTCTGTGACTTTATGATTCAGATGATACTTATCAATTATTATACCAATTTTTTTCACGAAAATTCACTTAAGTGTCTTAGATCAAGCTTTTATTTCTATTTCTTTAATATTAATATTAAATATGTAAAATTAATACAATTTAAATAAAATCAAAAAAAGATTGAAAACTATCTTATTAAATCTCTAATGATAGAATATAGTAATTATAATACAAAAAACCATCTTTATTTTCAACGACAATAAATAAGTTATTAACACAGAATCAATATATTTTTATACCATAATTTATAATTAGATTATCAAAATGATGAGGTTTTAAGAGTGTCAAATAAACTCAATAGAATTTATGTTGGCGCTATATGTAATAGAGATCTCGAAATCTTTAAGAAGATAAAGAATTTCTGCAACAAAAACTATAATATTAAAATAATAAATCTTTTAAAAAAAAGTTCTAATTCCTTTAATGCGAAGTATCTAAAAAAAAAATTAAAAAAATATCCTATTTCGTTATTTATTGTTAAATTATTTTCGGAAAAGAAAAATCAGGAGACCTATAATATAATTAGAGATGTTGCTCCCAACATCCCTTGGTTAAATAGTTTTGAATCAGTTAATTTATGTGAAAGTAGAAAAGAAACTTTTAAGTTGATTGAGCAAAAACATAATAAATTGAATATTCCAAAAGTTTACTCCTCTTTTGAGGATGCCAATGAGGCATGTGTCAAGGGGACAGTAATAATTATTAAACGCAACACTCATAATATTCCAAACTTACCTAAAAAGGAGAGAATTGTTGGGATTGCTAAAACCCCTGAACAATTAAAGAAATTAGTTAAGAACCATCAAGAAAAACCCTTATTTTTCCAAAACTACTTAGGAGAATACGATCTGATATATAAAGTGTATGTTATAGATAGATGGGCGGTTTCCATTAGCTCACATAATAGGCTTCATCAAAAGCGGAATTTATCTCCTTTAGAATTAATACACATACGTGTACCAATAGAAAAAAAGTTAAAAAGAAGAATATTACGTCTAGGACGGAGAACAGGGATGTTTGTTTTTGGCGTGGATTATATTCTCACAGAAGATAAAAAACCTTTTATTATTGATGTTAATGATTTTCCGAGTTTTAGACGTATTCCAGAAGCTTTGAGTTTAATTTCTGATTATATTTATAATGTAGTTGTTATGCAACAAGTAAGCTTTAAAACTCCCGTGACAGTTTAGGTTAAAAAAATAGTAATTGCGAATTGTTAGTTTAAAATTATCGCTCTTTTTTATTTTCAATAAATTCTGAAAGAGATTTCTTCGCAATATAATCATCCAATTGCTCAGGTGGATGTTTCATAAAAAATGAGCAAGCTGATTGTAATATACCTCCAATTTTTCTATCTTTTGCAATTTTTGAAACTCGAATACAATCGGCAATAATCCCGGCAGAATTATTACCATCTTCTACAAACATAGTAATATCTATCCTGACCGGGGCACCCCCAAAAATTCTCCCTTCGAGCCTCATATAAGCTTCTTTTTGATTCTTTAAGAATGGTATATAATCTACCGCGGAAATTTGACATTTCACTGTATCTTTATTTGGAAGATTTGCGATAACTGCTTCAGTTTTTGATTGACGTTTTCCCTGCTCATACCTTAACTCACCGTTTGGCATAGGAGTTAATAAGTTGTAGAAATCACTACATCCACCCCAATCTAATTGGATTGTTTTATCCAAAATCGCACCTCTCATGGGAAAAAGGTTGGCCAGAGATCGATGAATTATTGTTGCTCCTACTTGAGATTTAACATCATCTCCTATAAGTGAAAGATTTTTAGCTTCCGCTTTTTGAACAATCTCCTTATCCATAACAACAGGAGAGGGCATCCCATTAATTATACAAGCTCCCGCTTCAATGGCAGCTAAAGCATAAAGTTTTACGGCTTTATGACTTCCAGTAGGGAGTAATATCACAGCCACGTCAACGTCTCGCTTTTTCATTTCTTTTGAGACATCAACAGCAATCTGATTATCAGAAACGGGAATAATATTTTTTATATTGCTGTCTATTCCATCCAGCACAGGTCCCTTTAATATTGGACAATTTATAGATCCTGGCTGGTAAAGCTTCATATTACAATTTGGTTCGGCAAATATAGCCTCGCTTAAATCTCTTCCAACTTTATTAGAATTAACGTCAAAACCTACAACAAAATTAATATCATTAATATCATATTGGGTTATTTCTGGGAGTAATCCGATAATTTTATCGGGATTTTTTTTATAATTCTCAGAACCTTGCACTAATGCGCATGCAACATCCCCAATTCCGATCAATGCTACATTAATTTTATCAGCCATGTTATTGTTTATATTAAATTATAATATTTAAATCATTTTAATATAGGGTATTGAAATTTCGTATTTAATGTATCAAAAACTGAATTTTTGTAATTCTACAGAATTAAATTTGACCATCACGAAACTTTTCATAATACTTTTTATTCATTCAATCATTTTAAAATGACTAAATTGTTCTAACTACAAATATTTTAAATGTAAGCTAAATATTCCCAATAAAACTGATTAAATTTAAGAATATATTCCACCATCTTATTGATAATTATGGCAAAAAAAGTTTTTTTTTCAGTTGTTCAAAATCATAATATTATGAAAGAAGTCATAAATAGGCTTAAACTTGCTAAAACAATTGAGTTAATACCCCATGATCCCACTAAAGACTACTTTTGCCTTTCAGATATGCCCCAATCTTTAAAAGATGTAGATCTAATTGTCACAAAGGTCAGAAATGAATGCTCAATTGATCTTTTACATTTTGCCAAACTTTATGATATACCAACTCTCCATGATGTGGAGACCGTTTTAATGTGTAAAAATAAAATCGTCCTTGATTATTCACTAAGGAAAGTATTAGAAAAACATAAGGACGTATTAAAAAAGTTTCAAATGCCTAATTCATGGAATCAATCCTTAACAGATGTAAGTAAATTTAAGCAATGGGCTTTACCGAAATTACCCATTGTCATTAAAAGTCATTTTCAACATGATAAATATAACAGGTTTAACTTTCTTGTACAGAAAATTGACGAAGTTGATATATTCTGTGAAAAATTCAAACATTTCCTCTCATATGATGTGTATATTCAACAATTCATTGAATGCGATGGTTTTGAAATTAAAATATATGTACTTGGAGACAAAGTTTTTGGTGTAAAAAGGGAAAACCCAATTTATATTTTTTTGAGAGAAAACCCAGAACATATTGATGTTAGTACAATCAAACGTGAAGAATTTAAAATTACAAAAGAGATCAAGCATCTCTCAAAAATTTTATCAACGGAATTAAATCTTAAGATTTTTGGATTTGATTTGGTACACCCTCCGGATAGTGATAAATTTTACATTATAGATCTAAATGACTTTCCAAGTTTTAGGGGTATTCCTAATGTTGAAAAGGAAATAAAAGATTTCATTGAAAACTATGCCTTAACCGTTTAAGTGCTCATTAAAAAAGGGATAATAATTAAAAAGGCTATTACACCATATAAAATGCAAAAATATCCGAAATTAATTTTTCTCGCTATCCTAAGTAAAAATTCAATTGTTAAGTACCCTACTAAAAAACTGATAATCGTTGTTATTAGAATCGTGAAAATGTCTAAAGTCCCAAAAATTGAACCCTCATTTAATACGATATCAACTAATATAGAAGCGATTGCCACAGGAACAGACATTAAAAAACTTAATCTAAGTGCATCATCTTGATCGTATTTTTCTAATAAAATCGCACCAACAGTAATGCCAGAACGAGAGATCCCCGGTAGGATTGAAACTCCTTGGGCTAAGCCAGATAAAAAACTATCTTTTTGTATACTTTTGCTAGAAATATCAGTTACTTTCTTGTTACCAATAATTTTCCTCGTCGCGATTAATATTACACCAGTAATTAATAATAAGCCAGAAATTAAGAGAGTAATCACATCTCCTTGAAAACCAGTGAAAGAATTTATAAATATTATTCTAAATAAGATATATACAGGAAAAGCCGTAATACCCGTACCTATTGTAGCCCAAATTAACCAATTTCTTTTCTTGATGATTTCACCATCAAAACCAGCGTCTTTTTGAATTAATGTTTTTATTATACTAACAAAATCTCTTCTAAATTTTAGTAAAACAGCTAAAGTTGTACCTAAATGTAACCAAATGGCAAGACTGTACGCATTCTCAGGTGAAATACCAAAGAAGTATGTGGATACAATCATAGTCTGCCCTGATGACGAAATGGGTAACCATTCAAATAACCCTTGGAGAACAGCAATAATTATGTACTCTATCATTTCTAAAACGTGTATTTTTTAAATCCCTTCATTAAACAATCATATATTTCGTCCCGGGCTAATCTAAATCCTTCGAGTTCTTTCATGCTTGGATCGACGATGTCTCCTTTTTCTCCAGCAAATTCTCTTAGAGTTAAGATTTCTTTACTATTGATATCGTAGAAAGTATTGATTTCTTTTCTATGCTTATCTGTTAATGTAAGAATCAAGTCTGCTTCCTCAATTAATAATGGATACTTTTTTAAATCAATAGACAAGGAATCTTTTGGTAATAATATTCCTATTTCCTTCATCGCTAGATTAGCATCCATAGATATCAGCATCCCATCTCTAGCATGAGAAGAAATTCCCCCTGATTTAACCTTAACGTTTAGGTTATTCTTGAGAAAAAAATCTTTTAAAAAACCCTCAACCATGGGACTTCTTGCGGTGTTAACACTACAAACTACTAAAATTGATTTATAAGGGAACTTTTTTTCCATTATTTGATTGAAAAGAAAGATATAAAATAACTTTTATTATTTGAAACTCACTTGCTTAGTAAATTTAATTCCTTTTTTTTTCATATTTTCTATTGAAAGGGAAACGTTTCCTGGTGGTAAATCAATTCCTCGCGATAGATCTATTATAAAATATGCGGTAAATCCAAAATCAATAGCATCTATTGCAGTAAAATAACAGCAATAGTCAAGTGCTAATCCACATATAAAAACACGAGATATTTTATTAGATTTTAAGTATCCTGCTAAACCTGTCTCTGTTTTTTTATCATTTTCAAGGAATGCAGAATAGCTGTCAACTTTTAGATTCCTCCCTTTCCTTACTACATGGTTAGATAGGTTTTGATTTAGATTTACATGAAATTCAGCACCTTTAGTTCCTTGAACACAATGATCGGGCCAAAGAACAGGACCTATAGCACCATCTTCTGTTAAAAATTCATCCCCAGGATTCATCCCAGGATGGCTACTTGCGAATGATAAATGTCCTGGTGGATGCCAATCTTGTGTTAGTATCACATTTCTGCTATAATTCTTAAAAATATCTGCAACTTTATTAATTCCCTCGATTATTGAATCACCCTCCTTTACAGGTAACGCTCCTCCAGGAATAAAATCATTTTGAATGTCAACTATTATAAGAGCATCATTCAAATTTATTTTTATATCTTCTTCAAATTCTATTAACTCCATTGAATCCTTCACCTTTAAAAAAAAAATAAAAACTTATTCTTAATTAAAGCTTTTTAATCGCTATATACAGCGAATTAGACAAAAACCAAATCAAAATAGCAAAAACCATAGTCCATTCATAAGTCGGCATGATCACGTAGATAAGCTCCCCAAATGAGAAACAAATATCCTTAAATAAACTACAGAAATTAGTAATGAAAAAGGGGATCAAATAAGAAACAACTATTGCACTTATACTAATACTTATATAGGTTATTGACTTTGAGAAATTTGAATTTTTTGCTAGTAAGAATGCAAAAAGAGAGTAAAGAACTGCGGCTCCAATAAAATCCATGAGAGCAAATATTCCGTGTAAGTATATTATGAGCGGTGTCACACCAGTGAACGCTCCTGTTAATATACCGCTTACAGAAGTAAAAATTCCACTCCCTATAGCAAGTTTTCTTATGACTTCGTTAATATTTTCATCCTTTAAGATTTTTCCTAGATAGATAAGAAAAAATATTGCAAAAATGTTTGAAATAATCATCCCAAGTCTCCAATAAATCCCTCCAGGATTAAGTCCTAAAAGACTTATAGACGACCTCAACATTTGATATCCTGGAGAAAATAGTAACGCCAGCAAATCTCCTAACAACCCCATGATAAAAGCCAATAAACCAAAGACATATCCCGGAACTATATCGAAAAGATTGTCAAAGAATTGATTAATTTTTTTCATAATATTCTCTCCTATTTAATCCTAAAAAAATAGAATAATAAATCTCATAAAACTTCCTCATAAAGAAATGTTTTGCTTCAAAATATCAAATTTTTTTATAAATCATATACGTTGCTATAACAAAATACCATAATATAACAGTGATTGTGTTAATCCACTCTAATATTGGGAGGAAAATAATCAGAATTCTCAATGCAGGTATAAGGTGTAAGAAAAACATAACTATCAAAATTGCAGTTATAGAAGAAACAAAAAAACCAAAGTAAGAAATATATTTTGAGTAGTTTGAATCTCTTAATATTAAGATGTTATAAAGGGTAATATAACAAAATCCAGATCCCATACTGATTATAGCAGAAGTACCATGGATTAGAGATATTATTAAGTTTGTCCCGCAGAAAATTCCCAAAAAGATAAAACTTACACAAGAAATAATTGCTAAATATATTGAGATTTTTCGAAGCTTTTCACCCACTTCTTCACCATTGAAAGTATTTCCTAGATATACCGCAAAGAAAAATGCAAAAAATCCAGAAAATACAATTCCTACTTGAAAAAAAACACCCCCATTTCCATCACATAAAGCACTGACTGCGTTTTTTGTGAAATTATACCCCGGGTACATTAAATATGAAATTAAATCTCCTATAATCCCGCATAAGATAGATAACAAACCAAATATCCTTACTGGAATATGTTGGTTAAGTCTTTCTATAAAATGCTCTAGTTTTTCCATAATGGATTTTTGAAATTGTAATAAGGATTTTTATTCATATTAACAATAAAAAAAGCATATTCTAAAATTTAAACTATATTCAATATATCAATTTGTTCTTTCTTCTGATACTCAACATTCTTTTGCTAAAATCAAAAAATTTTATTTAATAATTCTAATTATTATAATACAGATTCTGTAGGAATAACCAGAAATAACTTGATATTCTAACTAAGATGCGCTCGTAGTATAGTGGTAATATGCTGGCTTCCCAAGTCAGCGTCCCGGGTTCAATTCCCGGCGGGCGCATTCTAAAACTAGAAAAACAATCCTACGAAAATTTAGTTTCCCAAGTTTCCCAGGAAAGTACTTGGGGGTAAAGAGTTTTCTTCTATTTCCTTACATAAATCAGAAATCTCACCAAATAAGGATGCCGCCTGTTGAAAAGCACCACTTGCCTTATATTTTGGTGCTTCATCCATTTGAAGCATTTTCTCCATCAATGGTCTAAATATCGCAAGGATTTCATAAATATTGTCTAAAATATCTTTAACAATTTGGATTTTCCTATTCACATCATCTTCTCGTGTAAGCATGTCTTTTTTACTCCTTTACATTCAAACTAAATTATTTAATTATATATTGTTCTTCTATAAATAAATGATTTCGTTTTATAATATAGAAAAACTTGTTTACATACAAAAAAGGCTTTGCTAATTTTTTGAAATTATTTTGAAGGCAAAAAGATTGACGTGCATACAAATTTGATAAAGTTTTTTAGTGTTTTAGCAAAAAAGATAACAACTATAAATAATGATTTTTATCAATAAATCAAATTTTATTCTTATTTGTGAGTAACTTTGGTCTCAATTTGAGTAAACAACTACTCCTAATGAATTATTAAGATGTAAATAATGAATCAAAAAACAATAGACAAGGAAAAATACCCTTTTACCTTTTTTCTTAAAATCTAATTTATTTTTCCGATTTTTTTCAATAAATCTCTAAGATGTAAATTCCCCATTCCAAATTTCACCCTAAAAGAAAACATTAGTACTAAATTGAATTTCATTCCATTAAGTTGCATAAATTTAGAAATGAACTTTTCATTATTTTCCAATTCAAGATACATTTGCTTTACACTAACCAAATTTCTTTCACTTCTTACTTCAAATTCCCGGATAGTATTAAAGAGGGTAGTTTGAGGAAGTGAAGAATATAGTACTTTCCCTTCAATACTGAATATCCCACTTCCCAAGATTTCTTTATCATCTACGCAATCTCTTAAAATTTGAATTATGTTTTGGAATATGGGTAGGGAACTAATATCTCTTATTTTCTCTCCTATATCTTCTTTATCGTCTAATTGAGAATCACTACTTTCATATAACTCCATGTGGGTAAATTCAAAGTCAACATTCTGATAACCCCTTACAATAAAGTTCTTATCAACAAACGATTGAAAACTATGCTCACAGCATAAGCCTGATGGTATTGAGATTGTTGTTAATTGTTTGCTGGCGTTAATGACTTTCGTGGGTATCTTCAGTTTCTTCTTAGTTTTGCATTTTGGGCAAACTATTTGAATGTCTTTCAAAAACTTATCGTTTCCTGTATTAACACTATCTGTAACTGTTATACCTTGTTCATCTCTTTTTATTAATATTTAATATTGTGATTTGTGTTCAAAAGACCAGTTTGTGTGCCATAATCAAAATATGATCTTATTTATTATGTAATTTTTTGTAGAAATTTAAACCTTTGTTATAACATAGGTTATACGAGTCAATAAGAATGGGACGAAGTAATTTAATAGAAAAAATGAAAAATGATAAAAACCCTTTATATTTCCCGTGAAAATAACATTTTGTTATAACAATAACTTTAAATAATCTTTCTAATATAAATTTTTTAGTTCAATATTAATAAGAATACAAATAAACTAAAATATCTTAATGATTTTGTATCAAAAACTTTATGGATATTGAAAAAAGGTGTACAAATAAAAGGATTTAAGAAAAAAGTAAAAAAAACTCATGGTCATTATTGATAGAATAAGATTATATAAAAAATAAGCATGGAAGAAATATGATAGTTATGAACAACGCCCAAAATACTGACAAAGACCCAGAAAAGCTACAGATGTTAGGTTATGGTCTGTTGAATATTTCAGATATTAATAATGGGGGCAGTTTTAGTATTGATTTTCAGAAAGGGATCGGTGTTCCGCTTATTCAAAATATAATTGAATTATATAAAAAAGAGATAATTAATAAAAAACAGGGGAATTCAATCATTCCCTTAGAAGATTTTACAATTTTCATCCAATATTTTAAAAATAAAGAGGATGATATTTCTGTTATTCTTTATATGGAGGAAAAAGACCAGTCTGTAAATTTTGGAAGACTGTATTTTTTATCCAAGAAAATAAATCAAAATGTGATTTCAAATGCTTCAATCACAGATATAATAAAAATATTTGATAATGAAATTGAAATTCCTAAAAGTGAAGGAATAATTGCGATATTCGTAATCGGATCTGCGGGAAGTCCTTTTATTTCGAAAATAAATAAATCTCGCACCAAAATTGCAGATCACGAGGTTCACATAGGTGGATTTATATCTGCTCTTCTTTCCTTTTCAAATACAATCATTGGAGAGGAAACAGGAGCAAAGCTGAAAGAGATTAATTTCGGAAATCAGCAATTCTACGTGATATCAAAAAATAATGTAATTTTTGCATACTTGGTAGAAAACATGAATTCCCTACTTCAAAGGTATATGTATCTCATAGCAGATGAATTTTTATATCAATTTAAAGACTATATAAAAAATTTTTCGGGTGATGTGACTCCATTTGCATCGTTCGAGAAGAATATTAACACATATTTTATAATATAAGAAAAAAAGAAAGGTATGAAAAAAAAATGGCTCAAAAAGAAATAGATCAAATTTCCATTCTTACTTTTAAAATAGGATGGGAAGAGTTTGTTATTGACCTTCTCGATGTCAAGGAAATAATTCAGGCAGGACAAATTAGAAAATTACCGAAAAGTATTGACTACATTGATGGCATTTACAATTACAGGGGAGAGATTATACACGTAATTAACCTGAGAAAGAAATTAAGTTTAGATCAATATCTTCTATACCATCAAAAGTTCTCCTCTTTTGACGAAGATACAAGTAGTACAAAGAATTTTATAATAATTCTAAAAGTGGAGAGTGATCTTGTAGGTTTTTATGTTGATCAGATAATCAGTATTGATCATGTAATGCCTGATGAGATTATAGGTTTGAGTCCGATTTTCCAAACTTCGGTGGCTCAAGATTTCATAAAGGGAATCATCAACTTTGAAGATCGACCAAAAGTGATGCTTGATTTGTCCAAGATCTTTTCCGAGGTTGAGAAGTTTAGAGTAAAAGAGGACTTATCATCATTAACATAAAAAAAAGTAAAAAAAAAATAAATTAAAAAGAGGTAAAAAATATGGCAGATGTTAAGAAAAGAGTGCTTATCGTTGATGATGCACAATTTACGAGAAATATGCTTAAGAATATCATTAGCAAAATTGAACAAATTGAAGTTATCGGCGAAGCATCGAATGGTGTTGAAGCTATCTCACTTTACAAGAAATTGAACCCTGATCTCGTGACTATGGACCTTGTGATGCCGGAAAAAGGAGGAATCGAGGCAACTGAGGAGATTTTGAAGATAAATTCAAAAGCATTAATCGTAGTTGTCAGCGCTTTAGGCCAGGAAGCTCTGGTACTTGAAGCAGCAAAAAAAGGTGCAAAGGATTTTATCCAAAAACCATTCAAAACTGAGCAAATCTTAGAAGTTATGGATCGTATTCTCAAGTACAAAAAAACTTAGGAGAAATAAGTACAAATTCAATAAAAAAAGGTGATTATGTGTGGCGTCCGTAGACGATATGAAACTGTTTGTAAGTGAAGCAGATGATCTTATTCAGAAAACAGAAGAAGAGATATTAAAACTAGAGGAAAATCCCAGCAATCCAAAACCAGTTCAAGAACTTTTTTTTACGTTTCATACGTTAAAAGGATTAACTGCGATGGCAGGATTTGAAAATTTATCGAAATTTTGTCATCATTTTGAATCCTTTTTACAGAATGCAAAGGATGAGAAAGTCTCTCTAAGTAAGAAAAGTGATTTCATAGATATGCTCTTCGAGTCGTTAGATGTACTAAGAAGTGTTATGAAAAGGGTAGCAAAGGGGGATCTTACTGATATTGACGGAAACTTTGTAGAAGACATTAGAGATAGCTTTGAGAGTTTTGAAAGTGATTATGATATAACATTTATCCATCCGTTATCAAAAGAAGAAATCGCTACAATTTTAAGACAGAAGCAAAACAAGTCGTTTAAAATCTATGTAAGAATTGATGAGACTTGCGTGTTTAAGAAGGTCAGACTATTCATAATATTTAGAGCATTAAACGAAAATGGTAAGATATGTTGGACTCATCCCGCTCCTGAAGCTTTAGAAAAAGCAACCTTGAAAAACGAATTTGAAATATACTATATCACTACTAAAACCAAAGCTGAAATTTCCCATACTGTTGATGAAATCCTTGAGATTGAAAGTCTTGTTATTAAACAGTTAAAATCTGAAGAGTTTGAAAATGTAATAATAGATCTAAAGGAAAAATGGGAACAGGAGAGACCTGATGATGTAAGTATAGAATCAAGATATGATGATGGTTCTGAAGATGATTATGGTGATGAAGAGGTAGAAAGGGTTTCCCAGATTGTAGATGATTTTTCGGAAGAAACTGTTAAAATAACTAGTGTCAAAGTTAATGTTGAATACTTAGAGGAACTCATGAATTATTTTGGGGAACTAGTAGTGATGAAAAATCACATCAACCAACTCTTAAAGGATAAACAGGATAGAACTATCGGTCGATTATTTGATAAAATGGATAAACCATTTTTAGATATTCAAGAAATTCTTTTCAGGTTGAAGTTAGTGAGAGTCGAGTCAACATTTAGAAAATACAAGAGACTAGTTCGTGATTTAGCAAATGAAACTGGTAAAAAATTAAGATTGATTTTAGAAGGAACCAATGTTGAAATTGACCGGAAGATCTTAGAAGAGCTTAATTCTCCTTTAGTTCAGCTAATAAGGAATGCTATTTACCATGGAATCGAGACCTCAAAAATAAGGCAGAAAACAGGGAAAAGTGACATTGCTACTTTAAGAATTAAAACATATAGGAGAGCAGGCTCAATCTACATAGAAGTACAAGATGATGGTGCCGGAATTGATTACGATAAAATTAGAAAGAGAGTTGTCAGCAAGGGATTTCACGATGAGGCTGAAGCAGAAGAATTAGATGAAGATAAGCTTCATAAATTCATTTTAATGCCTGGATTTTCAACACTTTCTGAAGCAGATATCCTCTCAGGAAGAGGTATGGGTATGGCTATAGTAGCTGAAAAAATAAAAGAACTCGGTGGAGATTTAACGATTTACTCAGAGAAAGCTATTGGAACCAGATTTACGTTAATTGTTCCATTTACAAGAGCGATTCTAAGAGCACAATTAATACAAATTTCCGATGACTTATTTGCTATTCCAACTGAAAACATTAAGCAAATCTACTTTTTCAATCCGAATTTGGTAGAATATATAGATGGAGACCAATATTACAAGGTGGCAAATAAAAAAATACCCTTAATTTATCTAAAGGAGCATTTGGAAATGTTAGAGGAAAATGAATCAAACAATATCAAAAGAATAGCGGTGTGGTGCCAAAGAGATGAAGCTAACTCAGCAGTATTTATAGCTGACAAACAGTTGCAACAGCTAGATATTGTTGTAAAACCATTTAAATCAAGTTATTCAGATTCTCGAGATATATTAGGTTCTACAATAACAGGTGATGGGGCAATTTGTCTAATAATAGATGTATTGAGTATTATTTCTTCGAAGTTCAATCAAAATATAGCATCTCAACTAACTAATTAAAATTTTTTTTTAAAAAATAATATATAAACGAATAAATTGGAGGAAAAATAAAAAATGGGATTTAAAAAAGTTGATTATGATGAATTAAAAACAAAAATCGGTCCAAATTTTCTTGGTATCCCACTAAGAGAAGGAGGAAAACTTATTGAAAAAACCTATAGAGAAAAAAAGGTTGAAACTAGTTACACAGGCTCATTTTCAGATGTTGTAATTTTAAATGAAGAATTTTTAGAATATGACCATGATAATCTAGGTAAAAGGATATCTATTTTGGGAAATGGGAATATATCCGTATTCAATAATTCAATCAAGGATAGAATCTGGGATACAAACTTGCAGTTTACGGGATCTCAATTTGATGATCAAAAAGATGAGAATAATATTAATTTAGGGATTTTTGAACCGAGTTCAAATAAAGTATTAAAATATGAAATTGTAACCTCAGATGAATTATCAGAGCTAGTGAAAGTATTTGAAAAAATTGAAAACAAAGTTGAAGATTTAGAAAGTATTTCATCAACAGATGGTAATTCTAGTGAAGTGAAAACTAATAATTATATCTTAAGGCTAGGAATGGAGAATGAAGTAACATTTGCGATTTCAATAGAGAATGTCTCAAATTCACCTTTAGAAAAAATTAAATTTAAGAAGTTCCTTCCTGATAATTTTTATGACACAGAATTTAAGAGTAACACAAGTAAAGATTTTAAAATTACTCGAAATTCAATTGAATGCTCCTTAAATAAGCTAAATCCTGGGGAAAAAACAGAGATACTAATCAGCACAAAAGTATTTCCCAAGAAGAAGGAGAACATAAAAACAGGCAAATTTGAAATATCTTTTCACTTGATAGAAAAAGTTATATCTGGTGTAAAAATAAATCACTTCTCTGGTTACTCTCATGCCATGCACGCAATTAAAAAATCCGAGAAAAATTATGCTCCTAATCATTGGCAATGCTCTCTAATATTTGAAAACCATAGTGATTTTAAGATGAAATTGAAATCGATTCTAATTTATGATAAATCAAGGTCTAAGAAAATTTTAGAGCAAGATTTTAGCGACCAAGGAGGGAGTACAGTTGTCCTTCCTCGAGGGAAGTTCCAATCAGAATATTTTGATTATATTGATAAAAAGGAACCAACCTTTACTCGAAAAGTTAAATATTCAGTTGATTACAAAGTTGAAAGTAATTCAACTATAGTTTCGAAATACGATGAGAATACTTTTGAGGTTGCGAATGTCTTGATCAAGAAAAAAATTGCAGAAGAGGAAATAAAATCATTCCAAGAATCCAGGATAAATTCCCGGATAATTATCAACAATGAGGGAACTATTCCAGTTAAAGGCCTTCGGATGACCGAAAGAATTCCTGAAGATTTCTTGCCACCAAGGGATATCTCTGAGTATAAATTATATAGATCCTCTGGTGCATTAGAACTCGCTGATCTTGAAATAAAGGTGATTCCTGATGATGATGATCCTTTGCATGAGCATCTTCTTGAATTAAGTGTCAATCTTAAAAATAATCGCTTAGATTCTGTAATTGAAGTAGAAGATTTTTTAGAAATTAAATATCCTCTTAAAGCAATTACACCAGATTATAAAAAAGCATATGACTTTCCATTAAAAGTATACTCATATTATCCTAAATCTACAGATGTTGATGATAATAATGAATTTTTCACTATAATGGACGATCTCTCAAAGATGGATCAATCTGCTATTAAAATTTCTCACAAACGTCGTAAGGTGATGGTTGGTAAAGAAATCTTTCCAGGAAGAAGTAGCAATGAGTTTGCAATATATATAGTTGCTAGAAATGGTTCTAACATAAAATTATCTGACGTTAGTGTTACGGATACTTTTCCAGATTCATTTGAATTAATATCTGCAAACTTAAATTATGACGTTAGTAAATCTAACAAGGATGGGGAACAAAAAATTTCGTTTACTATTGATACGATACTACCGTTTCAAGAAAGAGAAATAATGTACTATCTAAAAAATATAAGTACTACAGATGTAAATCAATCAGAATTAGAATCGTATTTTGTAGGTTAAAAAAAAAAAGGAGGAAAAAAAATGAATTTACAGTATTATGAAACAATGGATGATAAGTCAGAAGAATTTTTATCATATCTTATTGAACAAATTCTACCATATTTCACAAAAAGCGAATTGGAATTATATTTGGCAGATATTGATAAATCAAAACCAGTAAAAGGAAAAGGAACAAAAAAGTCAAAATCAAAGGCGACAAGTAAGAACTATGTATCAATAGGTGAAGATATAGATAAGAAAGCAGATCTTTCAAAACTAAAGCCTGATCAATTAAAAAGATTATTTCAAATTTATATTAGCAGAGAATTAAATGACAAGAAAGCAGTAAAGTGGAGATTCTATCAAAATCTTAAGTATATGTCTCAATTACATGTAGAATCTGTAAAATATAATCAAAACCCTGATCCAGCTGGAAGTATCGATTTCATCATTGAGACCAGCCAAAGTGAGATTTTGCTAGCTTCCTGTCATGATATCTTGGAATTGAATCATTACAATAAAGTAATATCTGAAGTAGTTAATTACGCAAAGAAAGAAAATTTACTTCCAGATCAAATTATATTTGCAACAAATAAATCCTTTCGCAATATACCGCTTGATACACCAATTAAAATCATTAGTAAGGAAGTAATTCCAACACTGATGGTTGAAAAGGCTGGTGATAAACAATTTAAGCGAGAAGATTTACTAATTGTGAATGACTCGGAATTAAAAATAGCAGGATTTAATTTCAATAGTACAGAAGACTTACTAAACTATGTTTATAGACATACAAATGGTGGCCAAATTTCGATATTTAGGCAATTAGATTTTTTCACTGCAGTTAGTGAAGAAGATCTTGAAGTAGATTTAATCTGGAAAGGAATTATGATAAAATAATAAAAATTTAAAAAGATTTAGTCAAAAAATAATAGGTAATGAAAAGAAAATGTTAGAAAGTAAATCTGAGGAAACAGAATTAGGAGAAAATATTAATGTAGTAATGATACAGGTTCTTGAAGAAAAATATCTTCTTGAAGTTGAAAACATAAAAGAGATTTATGTTCCAGGAGAAAATATCGTCCCTGTACCATTAACAGAAAAGTCCATTGTAGGTATTATCAATATTAGAGGAGTAGTATATTCAATCATCTCATTAAGGCATAATATATATGGAAATGATATAGATTATGGAATAGATGAACTATCGAGAATTCTATTGCTAGAATACAGAGATCTTAAAATTGCATTGTTAGTAGATTCAGTTATTGGTGTACAAGATATTCCCTTAGCAGTCTTTAAACAACAAGGAACAATTGTAAAAACAAATATCGACTTTAGACTTATAAAATTAACCGGTGTTTTCCAAGATGAATCTTTGATATTATTAGATTTAGATGCTTTAATTCAACCTTACATTAAATCTATGGGAAAAAAAGTTGAGAAAAAAGCAGATGTAAAACCTAAAGTTCTCGATCGTCCTAAAGTAAAACCCAAATTAATTAGTAAACCAGAAGTGGATTCCACTCTTGTAATTCCACAAGCGGTTAAAGTTTATAAAAAGAAGAAAAAACCCTCAAAGAAGAAAAAGACTGAAAAGCAGTTTTCGTTATCAGCTGAACAGCAAGATACTTTGAAGGAAATAGGGAATATAGGAACTGGAAATGCAGTAACTGCCTTATCAAGACTAGTAAAAAAGAAAATCGACGTGACATTAACTGATGTCGGTATTATTCCATTAGAAGATTTACCAGAACAGTTTGGAGGTCCAAACGATAAAGTATGTGGGATTTTCTGTCATATTGAAAAGCCTTCTCCAGCAACGATATTAAACATTTTTGAAATGAAACCATTAATGAATTTGATTTCAGATTTGGCAGGGCCAGATTCAAAGATTGATCCTAATAAGGTTAAAAGTAAAAGTGATCTTGATGAATATGCGATTTCCACTATAACTGAAATGGGAAACATAATGGCAGGGCATTACGCTTCATCATTAGCAGATCTATTAGACACAAAACTAATGATTGATGTTCCAGAGTTTACAATGAGTAAAGCAGGAGAAATTGGGGAATTTCTTTCAAAAGAATTTGAATCTATCGCAGAGTTTTTCATAATTATTCAAACCTCTATAAAAATATCAGATTTAAAGTTAAAGGGAATGTTCTTCTTTATACCCGATATTGGAACTCTTCAAACAATTTTTAAAAAACTTGATATTCAACATGAGATTGCAATAAAGCCAACAAAAACTAAAGAGATACCTGAAGAATTTGATATATCAAAACTAGACCTTAGCGAAGTTCAAAGAGACGCCCTTCAAGAAGTTGGAAACATAGGTGCGGGTAATGCAGCGAACGCTCTAGCTCAAATGATTAACAAACGAGTAGATATCAATATTCCTTCCGTTGAAATGGTTGAATTAGATAACTATGCTAATGTACTAAGCAGGAAGAATGAAAAACTCTTGGTTGCTTGGAGCAATGTCGTTGGAAAAACAAGAGCTACTGTTTTAACAATATTTAACATGAAAGATGCGGTTGATATAACCTCAATAATAGTAGATGATACTAGTAAAAAGCAGATAGACCTAAGAAAGAAAATTAACAAAGCTTCTGATTTCCCTGAACTATATAAAAGTGCTATTTCAGAATTAGGGCATATTCTTGGAAGTCATTACGTAAGTGCTATAGGTGACTTACTTGGTTTAAAATTGATGACTGAGCCCCCTGATATGTCTGTGGACACCGGACAACAGTTGTTTAGGATTCTAAAAGAAGAAATTGGATTAGTAAAGAAATTGTCATTAGTGATAAACACGAGTGTCATTGTAACAGATTTCAGAATTACAGGAACATTCTTGTTTATCCCAAGTTTGGAAACACTACAAGAATTACTAGATGCTCTATTAAGGTTTTATTCATAGAGAGAAATTAGACAGCAATAATCCAAATTAATTTTTATTTTTATTTTTATAAATATTACGATAATATCTAAATAAGATAAAATAACCCAAAATATGGTTGATGATCCAAAAAGATGACAGAGAGTAACTATTACGATTATATCTATAAAGTTGATGGCGAGACAATTAGACTAAGACCAGAAATAATGTTTGATCCATCCGAAGTCTATTTGATTGTAGATGTAGAACTAAAGATAATTTGGATCTGGGCGGGTAGTCATTCACGATTATTCCATAGGTACATGGCTGCAAATTGGGCTGGAAAACTTAAAACCAAAAAGAAATTTTATAACTTCAAATATGAAGTCATAAAACAAGGTATTGAACCTTCTGAATTTCATGCCATCCTTAGAGAAATTAATAATAATACAGTTGATTTAACCCATCCTGGACAGTCCAGACAAATGATTAGTAGCAGTGAGGAATCAGAACCAGAAACTTCTCCTACGTTCACACCTCAACCAATTCAAAAGACAACTTTCACAAGCCAGTTTACGCTATCAAAATCTGAAAAAACACACTTGACAAAGCTGTTTTCCGAAGTCAAAGAAATCCAAATGCATATTAAATATTCAATGGATCGCATAAGTGAACGATTTGTAGAAATTGAAAAATTATTAGAAAAATAAAGGGTTCGCAAGTGATACGTATTGAGGACATTAAATTTGATGAAGATTATTATGATTTATTAATTCGTTTCTTGAATAAAACAATAGGATTAAAACTAGGATATTATCAAAGAAGGCACGTCGAGAAGAGAATTAAATCTCGAATGATACGGGTCAACTGCTATACACTTGGATCATATTACAGATATATTTTAGAAACTCCCATTGAAATTGAAAACTTCCTAAAAAGTTTCAATATTAATTATTCTACATTTTTTAGAAATTGGGAATTTTATGAGCAGTTCCAGGATCTTATTATAAAAAGCATGAATTATAGAAAGACACAATTATTTAGTGATTTTCATCCTAATCCGGAAAGAAAATATAAAACAAAAAATAAAAAGAAATCAAAAGTAGTTGAGAATAAGACAAATAAGAAAATTAATATTAACCAGAAGCTACAAAGTAAAATATCAGTAGAGAAATTCATAAAAAATAGTTCCTTATTTAAAAAGTTAAGAAACTTCTCAACCTTTAAGGGTAATGTTAATATATGGTCATGTCCATGTTCAACTGGTGAAGAACCATATTCTATTGCAATAATAATCGATAATCTTAAGAAACAAATTCCACAGTTTCCAAAATTCAGAATTATAGCTTCCGATATTGATGAAAATGCAATTAAAAGGGCAAAAATTGGTATATATAATGAAGGATCAACGAAAAACATTTCAAAGTATTATGAAGAAAAATATTTTTTAAAAAAAAAAGAAGGATTTGGATTTAAATATATAATAAATGAGAAAATTAAAGAAAAAGTTGAATTTCATAATGAAGATGTAATGGAAATACATCAAACGTCATTATTTTATGATATTATTTTTTGTCGATATCTCTTAATATATATTAATCGCGAAGCTCGAAAAAGATTCTTGAAAATTCTTGAAAGTCGCCTTAATGTTGGGGGTCTCTTATTCATAGGGAAAACGGAAAATATTCTAAGTTCCCAGAGTAATTTAAAATTAGTAGACTCATTAAATCGAATGTACATGAAAATAAGGTAAAAATAATTATGACAATCAGAGTATTATTAGCCGAAGATTCAGCGTTTCAAAGGAAAGTAGTCTCTGATATGTTACTCTCCCACAATGAAATTACTTATGTTGACCTTGCTCGAAATGGAAGAGAAGCAATTGAAAAAATTGAAAAGCTTAATCCTGACGTATTAATACTAGATTTGATAATGCCCGAAGTTGACGGATTAACTACATTTAAGTTTCTTTCGGAGCATTACCCTATCCCAACGATCATTTTTTCTGTTTCAAGCCCTGAAAATTTGGACGCTTCAGTCCAAGCACTACTTTTAGGAGCATTGGATTTCATTGTAAAACCAAAAGGTTTATGGAAAGATGAATTTCCTAAGGTTCAAGAAAAATTAATCACAAGCGTTTTATACGCAGCAAAAATTAAAAAAAATTATGAAAAACGTAATGCTTTAATTAAAAGATCAATCAACAAACAAGCTGTCATTGAATTAGAATCAACAATTGAAGTAAAACAACCTATAAAACCAAAACCAATCCCAATCCAAAAAATTCCTCGGATAAAATTAGAATCAAATTTAATAGTAATAGGTACCAGCACAGGTGGACCTAGAACTTTAAAATCTATATTAAAAGATATACCTCAAGATTTTCCAAGCCCAATCCTAATCGTTCAACATCTTGACAAATTTTTTATGACACAACTTAGTAAGTCTCTAGATCAAGTATGTGAAATAAACGTAAAAATTCCAGAAAATGGTGAGAGGATATTACCCGGTAATGTTTACTTGAGCCCAGGTGGAAGTCACACGAAAATTATCGCATTAAATAATAAACCTCATATTCGAATATTTGATGATAAACCTGTCAATTTTTGCAAACCGTCGGTTGATGTTTTATTTTTTTCTGCGGCGGAAGTATATAAAAATCATACTTTAGGAATTTTATTGACAGGATTAGGAGGGGATGGTGCACGAGGATTAGAAGCAATTAAAAATATTGGTGGAAAAACAATTGCGGAGTCCGAACAAACATGTATTATATATGGTATGCCAAGAGCTGCAGCTAAATTAGGTGCTGCTAAGTTGATACTCCCAAATTATGAGATCTCATCTTATATGATAAAATATGCTAAAGAAGTTGTATAAACAATGAATAAAATCTAAGTCCATGATCTAAAGGTGATTATATTAGAACCGACTGATCAAGTTAAAAAAACAGGAAAAGACGGAAGTATTTTTGTAACAATTGGGCATTATGCACTTTCTAATAGTAAAAATACTTCTGTGATCCCAAATTTTACCATCTTTGGATTAGGCTCATGCATCGCTCTTATTCTTTTCGACGAGTTAAATAGAGTAAGTGCAATGTCTCATATTTTACTTCCTAGAGTATTTTCTAATAAAAAGATATTATTTCCTCATAAATATGCAAGTCTCTCAGTAAAATTATTATTGGAAGAGCTATTAAACCATGGTGCTGTAAGAGAGAACATCAAAGCGTTTTTTATTGGGGGATCAAAAATTTTTAACATTGAGAATAATCTCATGGGAAATGAAAACACTATATCAGTTAGAGCTGAATTAAATGCTTTAAAAATACACATTATCGTAGAAGATACTGGAGGTTTAAAGGGACGGAATGTGATTTTTGACCCTAAATCTTTTTCCCTATATGTAAAATCTACAGGGGGTATCGATTATAAAAAACTTTACTAAAATCAAAAAAAGAGAAAAATCAAAATGAAAAAAAAGGGTATTGTTTTAGAAGGAGTTCAATTTACTCCAGAACAACTAGATCTTTTAAAAGAAATGGGAAATATTGGATCTGGTCATGCAATTACGGCACTTTCAGAATTACTTAACAATAAAATAGATGTTTCATTAACTTCGGCTGAGATTATTCCATTCTGGAAGGTTGTAGAATTGTTTGAAGCCCCTCATGTTGAAGTATTTGGAGTTTATTCTGAAATCCATCTCATTTCAGATATATCAATTATCCAGATTTTTACAAAAGAATCTGTAATCAATTTAATAAACCTACTAAATGGGGATTCTAACCTATCTGTAGAAAAAATAAGAACTTGTGATGATCTAGACGATTTATCGTTAAGTATTATAGCTGAAATAGGTAATATATTATCTGGACATTATGCAAATGCTTTGTCAGACTTGTTGGCAATTAAGATGGTTCCCGACGTCCCCATAATCGCTCTTGATATACTAAGTGCTATGTTAAATGGACTAATAGCAAAATATTCTCAAATATCTGATTATTTGGTTATAATCAAAACGAAATTAGCAATGAAAAATATCAACATGAATTGTGTAATATGTTTTATTCCTAGTCTGGATATTTTAGAAAAATTATTTGAAATTTTAAACATCAAATATGATATGGACCTATAGTAAGAAATGTCAAAATTAATAGTATTGGAAGAAATGCTTTTAGATTTAATTAATGAGACACAAGGCCTATTAGCGGCCATGATCTTAGATTTAGATGGCTTAATTATTGCTAAACAATCAGTAAGAGGATTTGATGAGGAATTGATAGGAGCGATTATGTCAATATTGGATCAAACAATAAATAGAATTAGAAAATATAGTGAAACCTCATTTGGGTGCGGTTCTTTTAGTACTAACGAATTTCAATTATTTTATGTAGAGTTAAGTAAAGTAGTTCCCGCAATCTTTGTATTAATCGGAGACCCTTATTCAAATATCGATCAAATCATTCCATACGCCTATTTAACGGCAGAGAAAATATCTCTTATCCTAAATAATCATGAATCCATGACAAATATCCCTAAGTTAAACAATAATGGTCAATTATTATTTATACCTGAAAATAAATCTGGTTATAGCAGAAATAATATAAATAAAATAGTAGTTGTTGGGTCAGAATCAGCAGGAAAGAGTGCTTTAGTGCGAACGTACAGTAGGGGAACTTTCAGCGATGATTATAAACCTACGATTGGAATTTCAATAATCAAAAAAGAGTTACAAATTTCAAAAAATTATAATTTACAGTTATTTCTCCTTGATTTAGGAGGAATAAAGAGTTTTGCAAAAATAAGAAAATTTTATTATGGCTATTCAAATGCAGTTCTTATTTTATTCGATTATTCTAGAATCGAAACTTTTGACAACATCATTGATTGGATTGAAGAAACTAATAAATTTATTAAAGATAAATCAATTCCTATTCTTCTCATAGGGAATAAAATCGATCTAGTCAATGATCGTGAAGATTTAAGGCTTAAAGCCCAAGGTTTAGCGGAACAATACGATTATCCTTTTTTTGAAACTTCCGCACTAACCGGAGAAGGTATTGATGAATTATTTTTGTATTTAATTTCAAACCTTTTTTAAGGATTAAAAAAAGTATAAATTTCTTAACACTACTATTTTAGAGAACGAACTAAAAAAAAATTAAAAGGAGAGAATAGTGTCAATTAATGTTCTTGTAGCAGATGATTCTGCCTATTTGAGAAAAAACATAGCTGATATTCTTAAGGCTCATGAATTGATAAACATTTTAGAATTTGCTAAAAATGGGGAAGAAGCTGTAAAATTTGTTGAAAAATACAACCCTGATGTGTTAGTGTTAGATTTAGTAATGCCAAAAATGAATGGTCTGGAAGCTTTTAAATTGATTATGGAAAAACAGCCAACTCCTACAGTTATACTGTCAGCTATTAGTCCTAAAAACCTAGATTCATCTATACAGGCACTATTAATGGGAGCCTTTGATTATATCATAAAACCAGGCGGAATGGGTGCCAAAAATTTACCAATGTTTAAGGAAGAATTACTAGCTAAAGTACTTTTAGCTTCACAATCACAAATCAAGAAGATATTTCGGAAAGAAGGTGAACCGATAAAAAAGGGGATAACAATCCGACAAGAAATAATTGATGAAATTTTTAACTTCGGACAATATCTAAATCGATTGCAACCCGTCCAAGAGACTGAGAAGGATAAAAAAACTCAAATTATTGACATTGGAAAAACTAAAGCAGTTACTACAAATGAAATTCAACCAATTGTTGATAAAAAAACTACAGAAAAAGTCACCAAATCTGCAGATTTGTCAAGAGTTGATCGAAGAAATAAAAGGAAATCTTTAAGTTCGGCATTTAAAGCGGCAACCTCAACAGGACAAGTAAAAACAGTACCCAAATTTGTTCCAAATCTAAACCCCGTTAGAGGTGCGATATTACCATCTAACGTTATAGTTATTGGGGCAAGTGTAGGTGGTCCTAGAACTATTACTACAATATTAAAAGAACTACCGCGAGGTTTAGCTGCTCCAATATTAATTGTTCAACATCTATCAGCCCACTTTACCGAAGCTTTTGTTGATAATTTGAGGATAGAATGCAAGATGAGAGTTAAAGTTGCTACTAATGGAGATGTTCTCCAAAAAGGAATGTGTTATATCGCACCCGGTGATTATCATATGGAAATTGGTGTAGAAAATAAAAGACCAATTACTAAAATATACAAAGGCACTCCCGTTAATTTTTGCATGCCGTCAATAGACGTGCTTTTCTTTTCGGCAGCCCGAGTATTTAGAAAAAAGACTTTGGGGATAATATTAACAGGGATGGGCGCAGATGGTGTTGAAGGATTAGGTGCTATCCAAAAGTTAGGTGGGAGAACGATTTCGGAATCTGAAGAGACGTGTATTTTGTTTGCCATGCCAAAATTTGCAGCAGAAAAAGGATTTGCTGATTTAATTCTCCCAAATCATGTTATTGATCAGGAGATTATTAAATTTATATAAGCTTATACAGAGGATTTTATTTTACCATGATAATCCTTTATTAAAACGTAAATCTTGAATCAATCGTTTAGCCTCATGTTTTGGGACTTCCATGAAAGTATAAAATTCATTTTGCCAAAAAGCTTTCCCCGAAGAGGAATTTCTAATATCTTCGGCAAATTTAAGCGAATTTCTAACTGATAAAAGGATTTCAATAATTGCTTGATATTCTTTATCTTGATCAATACTATTAATCTTTGCTGAATATTTCGAAAGCAGGGAAAGAGTATTTTTAATGTGATCAGGAGGTAGTTGTATTATAGTATGATAAATAGGCTCCAAAAGAATTAGTTCTGCTTCATCCAAACCTTTTTTTATTGCTTCATAGAGCATGGTGGATAATTCTGTAAAAGCATCTTCACCTGAACTCTTATCAATGATTAAATTTTCGATCGATATTTTAATTTCCCTTAATTTTTCACCACTGAGAGGTCCTCGAAATTTAATTTTTTCAAATATTTCAAGTATTGCATTTTTATAAATTGGTTCTATTTCATTCCTACTGTTATTAATTATTACATTTTGATCTTCATCACAAATCCAAAAATTTTCAATTTCTTCTTCTTGAAATTCGGTTTCTTCCTTTAACATATTTTTTAGAACATCAAGAGGTTTTATTATCTTATAATCAATATTTTGAAAGAAATTAACCGTTTTTCCATCTAGTCTTTCAACCCTTAATTCTAAAGAATTTTTCTTATTAGGAGATTCTACAGTTACTAATGAGGAATTTAAACGGCATGATTCCTTAAAAACTGCTCTTGGTTCTGAAATGGATACATTAACACCCCTTTTTCTTATTTCATTAGCAGTGACCTCAAGATGTAAGGGACCCATACCTGATAGTAAGAATTCACCATTTTCTTCATTTATTTCGAATTTTAAATTTGGATCTTCAATTAAAATGTTCTCAATTAATACTTTCATTTTGTCAAGATCTCTTAGATATTCAGGTTCAAGTGAAACGGTAACTACGGGGGTGGTAACGTATTTTAAACTTTCAAAGGGAACCATTTCATTTAGTTTATCTCTATTAATAATTGTATCCCCACTTCTTATGGTTTTCAACCCTTCTATTGCTACAATATTGCCTACCGGAATTCTATCAACTTGTTCCCTTCTCTGACCCATAAAAATAGCAATTCTTTGAATTGTTTCATATCTTTTCTCATTTAACAGGAAAATTTCATTTTTTTTAATGCAACTACCACAAAATATTCTTCCTGTAGCAATTAAACCATGCTTATCTGCCTGAACTTTACTTATGCAAATTATTAAAGGACCATCAGGATCACAATTAACCATTGCTTTTCCTAAATCAGAATTTAAATCTCCGTCCCAGATTTTTCTAATTCTATATTTTTGAGCCTCTATAGGATTTGGTAAGTGATCTACAACCATTTCTAATATAGCTTGAGTTATCGGAAAATAGATAGCCAAATCTGCATAACTTTCTTTAGTATACGTCTCTTTTTGATATCTTTTCCTAATATCTTTAAATTTTAAACTACTTTTTTCTAAAATATTTAGTGTAAAAGCCCATTTATGTAATGCTGACCCAAATGCTACATTTCCTGATTGGGGAGATACCTTCCATTTGTTTTTTAATGTAGGATCTGCATATCTTTCGATAAGAATATTAAAAGATTTTATTATTCTAATATATTTATTCTTAATTTCTTCATCTGAGAGCTTTAATTCCCTTATTAACCGATCTACTTTATTGATAAAAAGTACTGGTCTAACTCCTTCTTGTAATGATTGTTTAATTACCGTTTCGGATTGTGTTATAACTTCCTCAACAGCATCAACAACCACTACAACACCATCAATAAGACGTAGGGCACGAGTTACTTTTCCACTAAAATCTAAATGTCCAGGAGTGTCAACTAGATTTATTAGAAATGGCTCATGACTCTCTAAGGATTTTTCATAATATAATGATATGTTAGCTGATTTCATTGTTATCCCACGTCGCTGTTCCTCCTCCAGAAAATCTAATGCTCGGGCTTCACCAGCTAAATCTGGGGATAAAAAACCAGCTTCACTTAACAAGGAATCAGACAGAGTCGTCTTACCGTGGTCAATGTGCCCCACTAAACCAAAATTTCTAATGGATTTAGTATTATTCATTAAGTTTAATATTTCCGTAATCTCTTTCCTACGAGGCATTCTGTTGTGAAAATGTGATATAATTAATTATTTTAGATTATAGTTTCTTTGATTAAAACTTTAGTATTTAATTACTACAGAGATTAAACAAAAGTAAGGAGGGAAATGATTTTTCATTACTCAAGATCTTCTACATTTATCGACATTAAAATATCGATTTCAGATGGGTCAGAGATATCATATGATTAAAAATCATTTCCCATTAAAAATTTGTATATTTTATAGATTCACTTCACCATCAACCCTAAGAATTCTTCCGTCTTTATGCAATCTCCCATCACAAAATAGTTCGATAGCTTTTGGGAATGCTTTATGTTCCCATTTAAGAATTCTAGGTCCCAGTGTGTCTTTAGTATCGGTATCATATACAGGAACTGCGTGTTGTATAATTATTGGTCCGTGATCTTCTAAAGGGTCGATAAAATGAACGGTAACCCCCGAAATTTTGACACCATAAGCTATTGCCTCTTCATGAGCGTGCATTCCCTTAAAAGAAGGAAGAAGAGCAGGATGAATATTCATAACATTACCATTAAAATGATCAATAAACATTTTACTCACAAGTCTCATATAACCTACAGCTACAATTAATTCACATCCGTATTTATCTAAGACATCTATCATTTTTTGGTCAAATTCCTCTCTTGTTCCTTGATGTTTATCTGATTCTATCAAAGCAGATGGTATATCATGTTTCTTAGCACGTTCCATACTATATGCTCCAGGTTTGTTACAAATAAGAATCTTCACAGTCGCTTTATCTTTCAAAATTCCATCACTACAAGCTTGAGCAATTGCCTCAAAGTTACTACCCGAACCACTTGCTAAAGCTCCAATTTTAACTTTTCCCATAATTTACACTAAGTATTATTTTCAAAAAAATCTATCTATTCAAGATAGCGGTAAAAGTATTTATTTGACTGTTTTAACAATAAACATAATGTTTTTATTTGATTAAATTATATTTATCTTAGAAAATTAGAAGTATTTCATTCTAAAAATTATTCTCTTCTATTATAAAGCTGTTGTAAGAGAAAACTGTTCTATTTGTTTAATAATAGTATTTATCGAATGTCAAATCATAAACAGATATAAATGAAATATCGAGTGGAAATTATCACTATTTCAACGGAAAGTTTTAAGGATAGTTTAAAAGAACAATAAAACAGGATTGAAGTTTACCATTTTAGAATTAGCCCCATAAAAATAGACAATAAATAAATAAATAAAATAATGAAGATTTATGAGTTATGAAGGAGAACTAATAAGGATCAAAGAGGAAATTATTCAAAATCTCCCACCTGAAATTGTCGTAAAAAGAATAGAATTTGAAGGGCCAGAGATTGCTGTTTATTCTGAGAATGATGACGTAGAGGCTGTTGAGAGCTCTAATGTACTTAAAGACCTTGCAAAAACTATGCGAAAACGTGTCGTCTTTAGGTGGAATGTGGATAAACGCAAAGATCCCTCGGATACTGAAGAATTTATTAGAAATTTAGTTAATGAAGATGCCGAAATTGCAAATATCTCATTCGACCACACCCGAGGTGAAGTTATAATTGAATCAGGGAAACCAGGTCTTGTTATAGGTAAAAAGGGAGTTAATTTAAAAGACATTAGAGCAAATACTTTTTGGCAACCGAAAACGATCAGAACTCCTCCATTAAAATCTAGAACAATTCAATTAATTAGAGGAATGCTCAGTAAGGAGAGACAAACACAAAAAGACATTTTATTAGAGATAGGTAAAAGGATCCATCGTCCGGCATTGTTTACTAAATTGAATATTAGACTAACCGCCTTAGGAGGTTTTCGGGAAGTAGGGAGATCTTGTGTGTTAATGCAAACAAGAGATAGTAGTGTATTGTTAGATGTAGGATTGAATGTTGGAAATCCTAAAGATAAATTTCCCTTTTTTGAGGTACCCGAATTCTCATTAAGAGATCTTGATGCTGTAATCATTTCACATTCTCATTTAGATCATTGTGGCCTTGTCCCTTTTCTCTATAAGTACGGTTATCGTGGCCCAGTATACAGTACATTACCTACGAGAAATCTATCAACAATGTTACAATTGGATTTCATTCAAATATGTGAAAAAGAGGGAATACCATTGCCTTATTCTAAGAGAGATGTTAAAACTACAGTTCTTCATACTATTCCTCTCTCTTGGGGCAAAGTGACAGACATTGCCCCGGATATAAAATTGACTCTTCATAATTCCGGTCATATTTTAGGATCATCAATGGTACACCTACATTTTGGCAAAGGAGATTATAATTTTGTTTATACGGGTGATTTCAAGTATCAAAAAACCCGGTTATTAGAAAAAGCTGCTGTAAAATTTCCAAGAGTCGAGAGCTTGCTAATTGAGTCAACATATGGTGGACCTCAAGATCGGATCGCCAGTAGACAAGAATCTGAAAAAGAATTTAAACAAATTTTAAATTCTACCCTCAAAAGGGGAGGAAAAGTTTTGATCCCAGTTCTCGCTGTAGGACGTGCTCAGGAATTATTAATTGTCTTAGAAGAATATATTGCTAAGGGATTTATTGATGAAGTGCCCATTTTTATTGATGGTTTAATCAGTGAGGCTACTGCCATACACACAGCGAATCCAGACTTTCTTAGTAGCGATTTAAGAGAGAAAATTTTGCATCAAGGGAAAAATCCATTTTTAAGTGATTACTTTGAAACAGTCTCTGCTCAAGAGGAAAGACTCAATATTATAACTGGGGGGCCTTGTATCATTTTAGCCACAAGTGGAATGCTTATTGGTGGTCCATCAGTGCAATATCTAAAAGCTTTAGCAGAAGACTCCAAAAACTCTTTGATTTTTGTTTCCTATCAGGTTTCAGGTACACTTGGGAATAGAATTCACCGAGGTTTTAAAGAATTTAATTATATCGATCCAAAAGGAAGAACACAGCTAGTAAAAATAAATTTAAAGGTATTTACACTTGAAGGTTTTAGTGGACATTCTTCCCGTAGTCAAATTTCACAATTTTTAAGAAGAATTCAACCAAGACCAAAAACTATCATTGTAAATCATGGAGAAGCCTCGAAGTGCGTAAGTTTATCAACAATGATCCACAAAAAGTTAAGAAAGCAAACTAAAAGCCCAGTGAACTTAGAAACTATACTATTAAGATAACTATAGTTATTATATTAGTAGCTAATCGATATACTAATGCGAATCTCTATTTCTATTTAATTTTTAAGAGAGACATTGAACAACAAATTAGATTATTTACAATATTTTTACTATTAGCTCTTTTTCTACTTTTGATTTTTCTTGTAAGAAGAATTAATTTTTTTAAACAGCATTAATTAAACTTTTTAAAAGAGTGTTATGTGGTAATTTTTGAATATTAAAACCTTTTATAAAAAGCTAAGAAATCAACCAATAACAATATTAAGACGAGTTATTCAAGTTATTGCGTTTTTATTAATTAATTATATCATCTTAGAATTATTATTTTCAATAAATCTCCTAAGCCTTAATAGCTTCCTCAAAGTTCTTCCAATTTTGAACTCCCCAAGAAATCCCATTTCAAATGGAGCAGGAATTCTGGAATATATTTTTTTCTTTATTACTGATGGGATTATCCCATTATTTCTCATTGCCGTGTTATTAATGGTTCTTTTATTTACAAATAGAATATTCTGTGGGTGGATTTGTCCGATGGGTACATTTCAAGACGCTTGTGCTGCCATTCCTACAAAAAAAAGGAGACTCAAACCGAGCACTCATAAATCACTGCTAAAATTTAAGTACGCATTTGTTATATTAATAATCATTATCATCATCCCCTTAGGAGTTACAAAAGTGTCAAATAGTACCTTTTATTTGGATTATAAAGCAAATTTAGGAGATCTTGCAGAAAAACCGATGGGGTATTTTTCATTATCCGAGTTTATTTTTGTTTTTTTCCCAAATCTAATTAGAGATATGGTTTTAACAGGGAGTGTACAGCCATTGTTCGCTAATTTTCTAATAATATTTACCTTTTTCTTTTATATTGCATTAATAATTTTATCAGTATGGTATCCACGGGCGTACTGTAGGTATATTTGCCCTTTTGGAGCAGTAGCTTCAGCTGTGGGTGAATTTTCATTTTTGAAGTTATCAAGAAACCCTGTAAAATGTGTAGGGCGATCAGAATGTGGAATATGTGAAAAAGATTGCCCAAAACAAATTCGAATGCTAGATGAACCTTTTGAATTCTTTACTGGTAAGGGAGAATGCAATTTTTGCTTGAAATGTAAAGAATCATGTCCATATGGTGCTATTGCTATAAAATTTGGGTAACTGTAATTGTAAAGGTTTTAAATATTAGATAGAACTTGAAATTGGATTTTAAAAGAATAATTAAATCTATTTTTTGATAAGGAAAACCTTTATTTCTATCATTCAACTCTTATAGTAAGTAAAATTCTTAAAATTATTATTGAAATAATGGAAAAGAAAACTTCTGAGCAATTACAAGCAAGGATGAAACGGGATGTTAATGTTGGAATCCACGGTATTTTAGATTCAGAAGCTATAAGATCTGATGAGGGAGAAAGCGAAGATATCAGACCTGCATTTTTTAGAGATGTTGATCGTATTGTTCATTCCAAAGCTTTTAGCAGGTACATTGATAAAAGTCAAGTATTTTTTGATATAAATAATGCAAACATTACACATCGATCTTTACATGTGACATTAGTCTCGAGAGTAAGTAGACAGATAGGTAGGGTTTTAAGATTAAACACTGATTTAATAGAAGCAATAGCTTTGGGTCATGTTGTTGGACATCCACCTTTTGGTCACCTAGGAGAAGAAATATTAAATGAAATAAGTATTAATTTAGGTAAGGGTTCATTTAGCCATAATGCTCAAGGTGTAAGATGGCTCTCTTATCTTGAAAAACGATTTCCTGAACAACCAGCTCAAGGACTTAATTTAACTCTTCAAGTTTTGGATGGTATACTATGTCATGATGGTGAAGTTAATGAGCAGAAACTAAAACCAATTAAGCGAAATGGAAAATCATGGGATATACACTTTAAGGAATACAATGATTGTTTTAATAAAAACCAGATAAATAGAATCCCTATGTCTTATGAGGGCATAGCAGTAAGGTTTGCAGATACTATTAGCTATATTGGAAGAGATATAGAAGATGCAATACTACTCAAACTTATAACTCGAGATAAAATTCCCAAAAATTGCAAACAAGTACTTGGAGATACAAATGCTAAGATAATTAACACTCTTATAACAGATCTGCTAAATTACAGCCTTGATAATGATGTAATTGGATATTCAGATGAAATATTCAACGCTCTAAAAGAATTAAAAGCTTTCAATTATGCCGAAATCTACACTAGGAGAGATTTATTTCAAAAAAACTCATATGAAAAAACTTTTGTTGATAAGTTAAAAGACAAATTCACATTAATTTTCGATACATTTTTGAAAGAATTAGAATTAGAAAATTCCGAATCCCCAATATTTCGAGATCACATTGAATATATTGATGATCAAAATTATAATTCCTATTTTAAACCTTTAAAAAAAAAACATAATCTATCTTTAATTGTTAGGGATTACATCGCAGGTATGTCTGATAAATATTTTAATGAGATATTTGAAAGATATAGAAGATTTAGTAAAACATCAAATTAACCTGATTGACTTATTTATTTTTTCTTGATACTTGATATTGATGTTATTCTAATATCACATGTTTATATAATTTTAAAAGAATGGATTACACTTAGGAGGAATAATAGTAAAAAGTACAAGTTTACGGGGTTTTTTATGTTTTCAGTTTCCCTAAATACGGCGTGTAGCCGCATTTTCACGGGGTTATAAAAAATAGTTTTTGAAACTAATACTTTTTTAAGTCCTCCAAATGAAGTGTGTGTAATCCATAAAGTTAATAGCGATCTTAGTAAATAAATGTATCCTATTTTACTATAATTAAAAAGTTAGATATTGCTTATTTTTAGCCGTCTTTCTCCTTTTATTTATCAAGTTTTGGTCAAATAGCAAAATTTTTTTAGAAAAAAGAGATTATTAATCTTAAATTATAATTATTACAGCCCAGTGGTGTAGAATTGAGCAAATATCTTGCTCAATACTGTAAAGGTCAAGCATCGGGGGCCCTGAACCCCTGGACCACGGTTCGAATCCGTGCTGGGCTATTTTTCTTCTAACCAGTTCGTTTTATGATGTGATAACCAAATTTAGTTTTAACTGGTTGAGATATTCCACCCAACTTAAGTTTAGTACAGGCATTCCAGAACTCAGAGACCATATCTCCCTTTGAAAATTCACCTAAATTTCCACCTTTCTTCCTACTCGGACACGTAGAAAATTGTTGTGCTAAATTCTGAAAGCTCTCTCCAGCTCCTAAATCCTCATGAATTTCCTGTGCTTTGCTAAGTTTGTCGACCAAAATATGACTCGCCTTAATTTTTCCACCATGTATAGGATCTCCTTTTTTACTTGACCCACCTACAGAGGATCTTCCTTTTTTTTGGTAATCTTTTCCATACTTGTTTTTTCCCATATTCTTATCACTATGTATTTTAAATAAATAATGAAATTTAAATAAATAAATAATCCATTTCAGTATTTTAGATATTGTTAAAAGAAGAGAGGTGATCTTAATTTATTATTAAATACCTGAAATTTTTGAGTTCTTCAATACTATTTATTTCAACAACCAGTTTTTGGAAATCTTGAAGTTTTCCTTCATATATAATAAAAATTACGACATTTTGAGCAATAAAGTTTTGATTCTTGCTAACTATTTGATCTTTATATTTACTTTCAATCCTATTTATCTTCTTTTGAATATTGGAATCAAGGGGTGCAACTAAAACCATATTTCCTATAATGTTCTTTGGGGTTGGGGGTGAATCGCTGATATCATCAATACTAGAAAAATCTACTGTGGACATTAGCCTTAACAATGCATCCCTTATCAGTTTTGATTTATTTTCATATTGATTTTTCGAGACTAACTTATTTATGAACTTTTTAAGGCTTTCATTTAATGAAACACTCACAATTGGTGACATTTTAGCACCTAATTTCTTAATTTATGGTATTTTGTTATATTAATAATAGTTATCAAATCAAAATATATAAACTTTTATCGGTTATAAATTATAATTTTATAGAACGGGCAATGACAGCTTTGAAATTCTCTACATCATTAACAAGTTTATCTGCGTTTTCCTCGGAGATCTTATCATCTTTACCGTATTTATTTAGTTCGGTAAGCCAAAATTCCATCCTTCCGAGGACGGCCTCGTTTTTATCACCGATAACTTTCCTTACGCGCACGAAAGTATCATGCAATTTATTTCTTATATTTTGAGCTTTCCATCTAAGCATACAATAATCCGAAATTTCAGCCAAATTTTGTGTGATAGCCATAACATCAATGGTCTTCTCACGTTCTTCGGACCTAATCTTTCTTATAATATTGATCTCTTCAAATAATAACTCTATTATTTTTGCTAAGAATCCTGTTAACTGCCCAGGATCACCGCACCACACTCTTACTTCTAAAGTTTGATTGGCTTCAGAAACATAAATTCTCATAATAATTCTTCCTCCACCAACCTTAGCTTCAGAACAATGCCAACTTTCTGCTTCATACTTTCCCTTAACATCTTTTCCTTCATGCGATGTTACTGTACTCACTTCAAAACGTTTTATTGTCCGAACCGCAGCTCTATAAGCCAATCTAGGATCTAGATCTGCTACCAAAAATGCGCGAGCATCATTGGGTAAATCTTGAATTGAAATTTGGACATCTTCTATTGTAGATAAACATGAAACAACTAAAGGACATTTGATTTGTACCGCTCTCTTCTTCATATGCGATGTATGTTGTTCACTATCAGCAGTTTTATAGATAACTGTACCTCCGATATTAGATTTTCCACATTCTTTTGGTTCTAAATAGAAATCGACACCTCTAGAATTTTGTGCTTCTATAAAAGGAACGGTGATCAAAGGATTTTTTACATTATAACTTGAAGGGGCATCTAATATAACTTTCACTGAATTGATTGCCATTGAAGTCTTATTCCGAACGACAATCTTCAAGTGTAACTGTCCACCGATGAAGTCGTATTCACTTACTACCTCAACCTTGCCTTTATCTAATGGTTTCTTAGTTTGTGGCTTAGTGCTTGGTTTGTCTCTCATTGGCACTGAATAGGCAACAAAAGTTCTTTTTGACATGTCAATATATCCATCAATATCACCTCGTGCTATAATCTGTGCTAAATTCTCCTCTATACTTGACTCAGTAACTCCGAGTTTATTTGAAAGTTCTCTTAAAGGCATAGTTCTATAAACCCTTGCGAGATCTTTTATTTTTGATTCTAAATGCTTAAATGTCATGAATTCTCTTCTTTGGGTGAAAATTCCGTTAATTTTACCCGTTTTAATTAATTCATGAAGACTTTTTCTTGCAAGTTCAACAGCAATTTTAAGTTTTGTAGCTAATTTATTTAACTCGAATAATCCTGTTTTTTTAGCAAAAGCTTTAATTTCTTTATGAATTTGTCCCGCGGTAATAACTTCGTTACCTCGATCAGCAAAAAAACTTTTGACTGCTTTTGCTCTCATTAAGTTAACACAGAATGATTTCACAAGTTCCTTTGGAAGGTTGAATTCTTTTGCCAAGTTTACTAATGAAATTCGTCCTTTACTTTTAATTTTTTTAATCAGATTATCCATAACGTACTTTTGAGTATAGTAATTGTTTTTATCTTGCGAAAATGACCCTTTGATTTGGAATTGGTTAATTAATTTATAGATTACATTACGCGCGATTTCACTACTCATGTCTAACATTCCAGCTAAATCTTCGACTTTTACGATTCCTTCATCATTAAATTTGGATAATAATATTTCCCGCATTTCCGAAGATATATAATAGAACATCTGATTCTTCTGATCAATTATTCCATAGATTCTTTCTTCTTCTATATACTTATTAATGAATTTAATCATCTGTTCTGCTGAAATATTAAAAGATTCCATTATTGTTGAGAAATTAGTGAGTGTAGCTCTTTTTAACAAATCTATAAAACAATTTGGACATACTTCTTTACCTAAAACATGTTTTAATTTTTTACCGCATAAGACTAATCTATTGCCTCTAATTAGATTATATCTTAATGCTTCCCTTGCTAATTTTTCCTTTGAAGGAAAAAATAATCCTGGAGTTTTTAAATAAGAATTCCATGAATCAGGACACTCAGGATTAGTACATTCTAAATAATATTGTCCTGAAGATAATCTTTCTAATCTTAAAAGAGATTTACAGACAGGACAAGTGCTATTCTCAACGATTGTACATTTAAAACTCCTTTCTGCTGCTTTTGCTTTTGAATAGATAATATTATGCTTTTTACACTCGTGAATTTCGGTTGTGGCAATGTGATTAATGCAAAAGCTAGATTTACATTTTTCACAAGTGTGATCGATTTTTTGGCTTTCACAGTATAAGCATTTCATTATTTTAAATCCTTTTGCATTTTTCAAACTATATAAATATAAAGATATTTCAGCTTAAAATATTTATAGAGTCCAATTTTATTATTTGTTCTTTTTATTGAATAATCAAGAAATATTTAATTTTTTTATTATAAAATTGATTGGAATTATTTAAAAAGGAGTGTCTGGAAAAATTGGTATTCTAAGAAAAGATAAAATCATAACTGTGCCATTGAATATTACAATAATAAGGATCATGGTAATTAAAACCCCACTTCGTTGTTTTTCTTTTGTTTTTATTATTTGAGATGTACCATGTTTAGCTAAAGCAAGAGGGAAAAGCCCTATAAATGTTCCCAAAGAAAAATAAAAAACTGTGAAGATCCCATCAATAAATCCAAAACCACCTTGTAATGAAAATTCTAGGCACTTAAAGTATATAATTAATTCTAAAATGCAAGGGGCAAATCCAGCTAAAATTCCAAACAGATACGGTGTTTTTTTCTTTTCCCAATTGAATCTATCTATCTCATCTCTATGCTTAGAATGAGGCATATATCCCTTTCTTATTATAAAAAACAACAAAATAAATCCTGCAAACATGGAAGTGACTGAGCCAAAGAAGTTAATTGAAAATGAGTCTATTACAATACCCGGAAAAAGAAATTGAGGTATTAAACTAATAATAATAGTTCCTGTCGCAATTAATAAATTAGAAGTTATTAGTCCAAATCCATAAAGTATCAATGTAAAAACACTTCTTTTAGGTGTTTTAGAAATTCCAAAAGACCAAAAAAAAAATATTGCTTTATCTTCGCATGGAATTAAAGTATGAAGGATTCCTAGAGTAAATGAAGGAACAAAAACAACTAATAACGGTAAGAAAGAAAACTCTTGAAACATTTTTCTTGAGATAGTAATCAATATGTAATTCTAAAACTTTATTGAAAGATAATTTTTGGTCTTCTTTTATTATATTTTAACCATCCTATTTAGAATTTTTGATTATTGAAAATGGTAATGAATGTTCGTAGAAAGCTTTGCCAATTATTACTCCTTTAACACCAATTTTTTTTAAGATTTCTATATCTTGTATATTTCTCACCCCACCTGCGACATAGATTGATGTTTTCTTGACAGATTCTTTCATCTTCTCTATATTTTCAAAATCAGGACCAGCTAGCGTTCCATCTGCTTCAATCGACGAAAAAAGAATAAATTTAACCCCTAATTCTTTAAGCTCTCTTCCAAAGGTAAAGGGATTCTTATTTGAAAGTTCAGTCCATCCTTGAATGGCAACTTTTTCTTTTCTGTAATCGATTGCAACTATTAATTTATCAGAACCTATTATTTTCAATAATTTCTTTATACCTTTCGGATTTTTAATTGCAAAAGTCCCTACAATTATACGATCGGCACCAAGATCAATTAATTCTAACGCAGATTCAATACTTCTGATTCCCCCACCTATTTGAATCTTTGTTTTATTAGACCCTTTCTTAATCATTTTTTGAAGCAATTTATTGTTGACATTTGACCCCCATGCTCCATCGAGATCAATAAAGTGTAACCTCTCCGCACCGTGACCAACCCAAAAATCGAGGGCTTCAAGAGGATCCTCAAAATATATTGTTTCTGTTCCTTTC
>Ga0114923_10000290_pt1 | contig 42510 bp, 36 predicted proteins | sample SumtaG_FD_89578 | JGI IMG/M metagenome (GOLD analysis project Ga0114923, IMG submission 89578) | Deep subsurface microbial communities from Indian Ocean to uncover new lineages of life (NeLLi) - Sumatra_00157 metaG | ecosystem: Environmental > Aquatic > Marine > Oceanic > Sediment | place: near... | reverse complement strand
TCAGCGCCCGCAGACCCCGTTCTCGTCGTTCAGGCCATGGGGCGCCGCATTGGGTTTATCCCGGCGGCCGCCCGCCTGGCGGACCCCCATCGCCGGCTTCCGCTGCAAATCTATCTACCCGAAGCGGGCCAATCGCTTGAGCAGCTGGCGGGCAACGTTGATCGAGAACTACGACGCTCGGGACGAGTCATCGTCATCGTCAGTGAAGGCTTTGATGTCGGTGAGCTTGGCGCAAGGCGAGACGCCTTCGGCCACGTCGAATTTGGGACAAGCCAGCAGTCCGTGGCTCAAATCGTAGTCACCTACCTGAATCGAAGCGGATTGGCGGTTCGAGGGTCTGCCAGAGGACAAGTTCCGGGAACCGACCAGCGCCATGCCATTCATCTGGCTTCAACCGTCGATATTTCGGAAGCATTTGAGGTCGGTCGGCACGCGGTTTCCGTCGCGCTGGAGTACGGGACCGGGTTCATGGCAACGATCCAACGAACGTCCCAGACCCCCTACACGGCTTGCTATGGGAGGGCGAGTTTGGTTGAAATGGCCAATTCCGAACGGCACTTTCCGAACGAGTGGATCTCCGAGGATGGGATCGATGTCACGGACGAGTTCATCGATTACGCCATGCCGCTGATTGGAGATTCTCATCCAGTGTTGCCCATGGAAGATCGATTGCCACGTTTCGCCCGACTGACGGACAACTGCGCACCGAGGCGGTGTGCCGACTACACTCCTGAGGCTCATCGAAAGGGATAAGACATGCCATCACAGCGAAGCTTGCTGGAATCGTTCGCCCCAGCTCAAAGCTTTCTCGTTTGCATCGATTCGGACGGCTGCGCCTTCGACACCATGGGGATCAAGCAACGAGAATGCTTCTGCCCGTGGATGATTAAGGCATTCGATCTGCAGCCGGTTGCCAAGGCGGCCCGCGAGTGCAAAGAGTACGCCGATCTGTTCTCCAAGACTCGCGGTGCCAACCGACATGTAACCATCAAGCGCATCCTCACTGAACTGCTCCCCTCACATCCGCAGGTGAGCGCGCGCGGCTTTTCGACGCCACAGTATTCCCATTATTTCGAATGGATTGAGAATCCGGACAGCTTGCTGTCTGATGAGGGACTCCGACAGGCCGTAGCGGCTGCCAAGGATTCGAGCGAACGGCTTGAATTCGAGCAGATTCTCAAGTGGAGCGAGCGTGTGAATTGGGCGGTGAAACAGATTGTATCGGGCATTCCACCATTTCCCGGTGTGCGTGAAGCATTGATTGAATTGCAGAGTAAAGCAGACGCCGTTGTGGTGTCGGCCACGCCTCTCGAAGCGCTGAAACGCGAATGGGCCGAGCATGAGATCGATCCATACGTTGCCCTCATTTGTGGCCAGGAGATGGGTACCAAGAAAGAGCACATTGAGACCGTCGGGAAGACCTATCAGCGCGATCGCGTGCTGATGGTCGGAGACGCTCCGGGAGACCTTCGCGCGGCACAAGCAAACGGTGTCCTGTTCTATCCGATCATACCGGGCAAGGAAGAGGCATCTTGGTCGGAGTTGATTTCCGAAGGACTGCCCAAGTTCTTTGACAGCCGATACAGCGATTTGTACGAGAATGACTTGCTCGACCGGTTTGAGAGTGCGTTGCCCGAGCACCCCCCGTGGGAGGTAAGGAAATGAAACCAATGGATATCGGCGTCGTCGGACTCGCCGTAATGGGTCAGAGCCTCGCTCTGAATATCGAGAGCCGCGGCTATTCGGTCGCCGTCTACAATCGGACCTCGAAGAAGACCGAAGCTTTCATCGATAGCCGAACAGCGGGAAAACCGATAACTGCCGCCTATTCTCTTGAGGAACTTGTTCAATCCTTGGACAAACCACGGCGGGTATTCATGATGGTGAAAGCGGGCGATCCGACGGATGCCTTGATCGAAAAACTCCTCTCTCTGCTTGAACCAGGCGATGTCCTGATGGATGGGGGCAATGCCCACTTCGAGGATACGGATCGACGATGCCGAGCGGCCGAAGAACACGGAGTTCTGTATCTGGGGGTAGGCGTGTCAGGTGGCGAGATCGGTGCGCTACTTGGCCCGGCCATCATGGCCGGAGGCTCGGAAGAGGCATACGGAATCGCGGGCTCCATGCTTGAATCGATTGCTGCCGATGGGCCACGGGGACCGTGCTGCGCGTTTTTCGGCCCGGGATCGGCAGGGCACTACGTCAAGATGGTGCACAATGGCATTGAGTATGCGATCATGCAGGCCCTTTGCGAGGCCTATGATCTGATGCATCGAGGCTTGGGAATGGCTGCCGACGAGATGGCCGACGTTCTTTCGGCGTGGAATGAGGCCGAGCTTGAGTCTTACCTGGTTGAAATCACCGAGAAGATCCTTCGCCAGAGTGATGCCGACAGTGACGACCCACTCGTCGAGATGATCCTCGATACGGCTGCGCAGAAGGGGACGGGCAAGTGGTCGAGCCAATCGGCTCTGGATCTCGGAGCGCCGTCTCCGTCCATTGCAGCGGCCGTGTTCGCTCGAATCATGTCCTCGATGAAGGCCGATCGTGTAAAGGCTGAGCCGCTCTTGCCCGGCCCAAGTCCGAGTCTATCCATGGAGCGGGAAGACGCCGTTGGCGCGCTCTTCTCTGCGGTTCTGTGCACGGCCATCAGTGCATACAGCCAAGGTTTTCGGCAATTGCTGAGCGCCTCGAAAGAGCGAAGCTATGGACTTGATTTGGCTGAAGTCGCTCGGGTATGGATGGCAGGGTGCATCATCCGTGCACGCTTGCTCGTTCCCATGGCAAAGGCCTTCCAGCGTCAGCCTGACCTGCCCATGCTGCTGCTGGGCGAGCCGTTTCGTTCGTTGTGGGGGAAACACCAGGCTCAATTCCGCAGACTGGTCGCCCGGGCACATGAGGCAGGAATCCCTGTGCCGGCCATGAGTTCCGCGCTTGACTTCGTTGATGCCTATCGAACCAGCCGGCTTCCAGCCAATCTCCTACAAGCGCAGCGCGATTTCTTCGGCGCACACACCTATCAGCGAATCGATCGGGACGGCTCCTTCCACACAGAATGGGAGCAAGTTCAATGAGACTCTTGAGTCCTGGAAGACCGATAACCTCCGAGGAGTTGTCCCATTTTATTACCGGTTCGCTCTCCGAGTTTGGCAAAGCGGATGAACATGTGTTGGTCGTCATTCCCGACGACACTCGCTCGATTCCCATGCCGGAGGTCTACTCGTCTATCTGCGCGGAGCTTGCTCCACGAGTGAAACGGTTAACCTTCTTGATCGCCCTGGGAACGCATCCTGCCATGACGGAAGACGAGTTGTCGTGTCATCTCGGTGCGAACTGGCAGCGGCCCGATGTATCCGTCCGACAGCACGACTGGCAAGATCCAAATGGCCTCGCAATGCTTGGTCCGATCGAAACACAAGAAGTGGCGGCGCTGTCGAACGGTCTTCTGTCCGAAGCCGTTACCGTCACCATCAACCGCCTTGCTCTGGAAGCCGATCGTATTCTCATTGTCAATCCGGTTTTCCCGCACGAAGTCGTTGGTTTCTCCGGTGGACACAAGTACTTCTTTCCCGGGATCTCCGGAGCCGAGATCCTGGACACCTCGCACTGGCTGGGAGCCCTTATCACAAATCCAAAAGTCAACGGGCACAAGGACACGCCGGTGCGCGCGTTGATCGAACGAGCAGCCGACATGGTCCCCACGCCTCGACAAGGATTGACATTCGTCATGAAGGGGTGCGAAGTCGTGGGTAGTTTCTTCGGAGAGGTTTGCGAAGCCTGGTCAGCAGCCGCCGACTTGTCGGCGAAGACGAACATCATCTGGAAGGATCGGCCCTTTCATACCGTCCTTTCGATTGCTCCCACCATGTATCGGGAACTGTGGACGGCCGGGAAATGCATGTACAAGTCGGAGCCTGTGATTGCCGACGATGGAAAAGTCATCATTTACGCGCCACATCTCCGAGAAATCTCGCCAACGCACGAACAATGGATTCGTCAAGTCGGCTATCACACGCGCGACTATTTCATTGCTCAGTGGGACAAGTATGCGCACGTTCCGCGTGCCATCCTTGCACACTCGACCCACGTGAAGGGAATCGGCTCCTATGTTGACGGGATCGAGCATCCGCGCGTAGAAGTTGTGCTTGCGACAGGCATATCGGAAGAAGTATGCCAGCAAATCAATTTGGCGTATATGGATCCCGACGAACTCGACATTCGTGCGTACGAAGACCGCGAAGATGAAGGTATCCTCGTTGTGCCCAACGCCGGCGAAATGCTCTATCGCTTGTCGGAGAGGGGCGATCGCAGGTAGCACGGGGCAAACCACAATGTACGCGATCAGGTTGCCTGCTCTGTGGTAGCTGATTACAGTGATGGCCTAACACCCGTCATTGCCTGCTGTTCGTCTTACGTCTGATGAGTCTACAAGGGGAGAGCGAATGGGAGATCCGAGAGTCGAAGCCGTTGCCAACGTTCTGATCCAGTACTCGATCGATCTGAAGCCGGGTCAATTGGTGCAGATTGAATCCAAGATGGAGGGCGCTCCTCTTGTCGTTGCGTTGTATCGGGCGGTGTTGCAGGCAGGCGGGTATCCTTGGCTCGATCTGGCCGTCGAGGAAACGCAAGAACTGTTCTATTTGTATGCATCCGAAGCGCAGCTGGATTTCTATCCCGAGTTCTTAAAGCAGGCCAACGAAGAGATTGATGCCAGCATTACCGTCTGGACCGACGCCAACACCAAACGCTTGAACAACGTGGATCCGGCAAAACAAGCACATCGCGCGAAGGTTATGCACCCGGTCAATAATCGGCTGTTCGAACGCATGGCCAACAAGGAACTACGTTGGGTGGGAACGGCCTACCCGACCAACGCCGCCGCCCAGATCGCCGAGATGTCGCTGCGCGACTACGAAGACTTCGTCTATGGAGCTTGTCTCGTTGCCGAGCCGGATCCGATCGCTGCCTGGAAAGCGGTTTCGGTTGAACAACAACGATTGATCGATTGGTTGTCCGAACGAAACGAGATCCACCTGCAAGGCGAAGATACGGATCTGCGGTTGAACTACGACGGCCGTATTTGGGAAAACTGCGATGGTCACGAGAACTTCCCCGACGGCGAGATTTTCACGGCACCGATCGAGGAATCGGTCGAGGGACACATTCGATTCTCTTATCCTGCCTGCTACCGTGGGCGACAAGTGGAAGATGTTCGCTTGTGGTTCGAGAAGGGCAAGGTCGTGAAAGTGACGGCAGCCAAGAACGAGGCGTTCTTGCTGGAAATGCTTGCCGTGGACGACGGTGCCAAATTCGTGGGAGAGTTCGCTTTCGGCACGAATCTTGGCATTCAGGCGTTCACCGGCGATACGCTGTTTGACGAGAAGATCGGGGGTACCGTTCATCTCGCGCTCGGGAAGGGGTTTCTCGAAACGGGGAGCAAGAACGATTCGGCCATCCACTGGGACATGGTTTGCGACTTGAGGCGCGGAGGCATCGTCCGCGTGAATGGAGAAACCTTCTCTGAGAATGGCCGGTTTCAGATCTGATCCATTCTGGTTGGTTTTCGCATCTTGCGCATAATTGCTGAGCAATCTTGGGGCCGATGGCTCAGGCAATATCAGTCCACGGTATTGGTGTAGCGGCTGCATGCCGGAATGGGGTACAGCCATGCTGCACCGAATGATCGGGGCGTTCCATCGATCGCGCTTCTTCTCTTCTTACCCGCTTGCGTCCAGCTTGAAGGATCGGCGGTACTCCATTCTCGCATGAGTCACGGTGCTTGAACTTCCGAGATCCTTGAACGAGACTTGTTCCCACATCAACGAGATGAGCCAAAGGAGGTAGCGTGCCGGATCCAATGCTCGATCTTCGTGGAATATTCCCTCCGATTCCCACGCCCTTTAATGCAGCAGGCGCCATCGATCGGGATGCGCTGGTGAGGAATCTCGAGTTCCTGAGCACGTTCGACTTGAGGGGATACGTTGTGCTCGGATCGAATGGCGAGGCTGTACATCTCAGTATCGAGGAGCGGATTCGTCTGCTCGAACTCACACGAAGCCTCGTCCCTGAAAACCGGCTTCTGATTGCCGGTACCGGCTGTCCCTCCACGATGCAGACGATCGAACTCTCGGAGCGTGCCGCGGGAATCGGAGCCGACGCTGTGCTTGTGTTGCCTCCGCACTATTACAGGGGGCGAATGACGATCGAGGCTCTGACGAGGCACTTCCACGCCGTGGCCGACGCCTGCAGCATTCCCGTCATCATCTACAACATGCCCGCCTGTACCGGCATGGACATGGATGCGGAATCGATTGCTGCAATCGCTGGCCATCCCAACATCCTCGGATTGAAGGATTCGGGCGGAGACGTGGTGAAGCTAGGAGCGCTTCACCAGAGATTGGGAGATGGATTCCAGATCTTGGCCGGTTCGGCCGGGTTCCTGCTGCCGGCCCTTTCGGTAGGGGCCGTTGGCGGTGTACTGGCGCTGGCCAATATCGCACCGGCCCAGTGTTTGGCCATCCGGGAATTGTCTCTGGCCGGCGATTGGGACATGGCGTGCGAGGTACAGGTGCGTCTGATCGAGGCGAACACGGTAGTGACGCGACGATGGGGTGTTGCCGGCCTGAAGGCGGCCATGAATCTGATGGGGCTCGGCGGCGGCTCTGTTCGAGCGCCGCTGTTGAATTTGGAGAAACCCGAAATCGAGCGCTTGGAGTCGATCCTGATCGACTGCCAAATACTCGAACTCGAAAGCTAAAGGAGCTTGCGCATATGAAAGATCGTTCACTCTTGATGATTCCCGGGCCGATTGAATTCGAACCTGAGGTGTTGAAGGCGCTCGGAGCTCCAACGACGAGCCACGTCGCTCCGGGGTTCATCGATGACTTCGGCGGAGCCTTGGAGAAGATGCGTAAGGTCTGGCTTGCTCCGGAAGGGCAACCGTTCATTGTGGCCGGATCGGGAACGCTGGCAATGGAGCTTGCTGGAGCAAATTTGGTTGAACCCGGCGATCGAGCGCTCGTTCTAAGCACGGGTGTATTCGGCGATCGGTACGAGGATTTGCTGGCCCGACACGGAGCTGATGTAACCGTGCTGCGTGCACCCATCGGACGAACCCTGGATTTGAATCAAGTCGAAGACGGCTTGAAGGGTGACCGATACAAACTACTAACGGTCACACATGTCGATACTTCAACAGCCGTGCGTATGCCCATTCGTTCAATCGGTGAGCTGGCCCAGCGCCACAACGTGCTGTCAGTTGTGGACGGCGTCTGCTCGGTGGCCGGCGAAGAAATCCGACAAGGGGATTGGAATTTGGACGTTGTATTGACGGCGTCGCAAAAAGCGATCGGCGTTCCGCCGGGCCTTGCCTTGCTGGTGGCCAGCCAACGAGCCATGGAGACATTCGCCGCGAGATCGACTCCGGTGCGTAGCTACTACGCGGATTGGGCGAAATGGATGCCGATCATGGCCGCGTATGAGGGCAGGAAGCCCAGCTATTTCGGAACACCGGCCGTCAATCTGGTGGCAGCGTTGGACGTCAGTCTTTGTCAGATCGTCGACGAGGGGATGACGGCCCGCTTCGCTCGTCACGAGCTTCTCGCGGGTGCGTTTCGGGCCGGGGTCCGTGCACTCGGCTTGGATTTCGTGGCCACTGAACGCGATCATCGTGCCAATACGCTGACCGCTTGTCGCTATCCGGAAGGCGTTGCTGCCGCCGATCTGCTGTCAGCCATTAGAAGCGCCGGCGTCATCGTAGCCGGAGGCCTCCACCCCGAGATCAAGAGCGAGTACTTCCGTGTCGGGCATATGGGGGCCGTCTGTATGGGCGATATCCTGGCTACCCTGGGTGCAATTGAGACCGGACTTCGAAACGTCGGACACGAAGTCGAGGCCGGGATCGGCGTTGCCGCAGCACTGGAATGGCAGGCTGGAAACAAGGGCTGATCAACTTGTCGATCTGCCAATCAGTGATGGCTGCTAGGGGACTTCCTGCGCGATTGCGATCTCGAACGCGTAGGCATACCGAATCAGTTTGGCTTCCTGCCAAGCGGTGGAGAAGAATGACAACCCCACCGGCAATCCCTCGATGAATCCCGCCGGAACGGTGATGTGCGGATACCCGGAGACTGCGGCTGCCGAGCTGCACCCGCCGAGGACGAAGTCACCCAGCACGTGGTCGATCAACCAAGCGGGCGTTCCCGTGGGTGCAACCAAGGCATCGAGTCGATGTTTCTTCATCGTGGCGTCGATGCCTTCCGCTCGAGTGAGTCGACGATTGGTTGCCAACGCATCCAAGTAGGCACGCTCAGTGAGATCGCCCTTGGCTTGAGCTTGCTCCATCAGCTCCTGTCCGAAGTAAGGCATGGCGACATCGGCATGTGCCTGGTTGAACTCGATGATTTCGGCCAATGATTTCACGGGCGCCTCTTCCCCAAGCTCGGCCAGATAGACGTTGAGATCGTGCTTGAACTCGTACAACAGCACTTCCAATTCCGTGTCACGCCATTGGCCGGCTGTTTCAATGTTCGCTGGATCGACCAATTTCGCCCCGAGATCCTTCAACAGCTCGAGGCGTTCCTCGATCAAGGCATCGACTTTTGGATGCTTGCCGAAACAGTCTCTGGGGACTCCGATGCGTGCGCCGCGCAATCCTTCCTGGTCGAAGCAAGATACGAAGTCGAGATCGTAATCCTGGGGAATGGCAGCGGTTGCAGCATCGCGCGCATCGGCTCCGGCCAGAGCAGTCAGCAAGAGAGCCGCATCTTCCACCGAGTTGGCCATTGGCCCTGCGGTGTCTTGCGAATGAGCGATGGGAATGATGCCGGATCGGCTGACGAGTCCAAGCGTCGGCTTGATCCCGACCACACCACAAGTCTGTGCCGGACAGACGATCGACCCATCCGTTTCCGTTCCCACCGAGATGGGACACAAGCCGGAGGCCACGGCGGCCGCAGAACCGGAACTCGAACCGCAGGGCGATCGAAGGCGATCGTACGGGTTGCGGGTTTGGCCTCCCAGGCTGCTCCACCCGCTGACAGAGCGCGTTCCGCGGAAATTGGCCCACTCGGAGAGGTTCGCCTTTCCGAGAATAACGGCTCCCGCCTCTCGCAATCGGCTCACCAGGAATGCGTCCCTCTCCGGAATGCTGCCTTTCAGGGCAAGAGAGCCGGCCGTGGTAGTCATGCCGTCGGCGGTGTCGATGTTGGCCTTCAGTACCAGGGGAATGCCGTGCAACGGACCGCGGACTCGACCTTGCGAACGCTCAGTATCGAGCTGCTCGGCCAGCGCACGGGCATCCGAATTGATTTCAAGGATGGCGTGAAGGCCCGCTTCGCCCTGATCTACTTGCTCGATTCGCTTGAGACAGTTCTCAAGAATTCGGAGGCTAGTCGTTTCTCCGGCATCCATTGCTCGTTGGAATCGGCGGATTCCCCATTTCTCCATCGTCTGCCTCCTGGCATGTGCAAAGGTTGTTGCCGCCACATCTTCTTGCCTTGCAGCAGCGAAATCCACAGGGTTCCGGCACGACCAGGCTTGGATCCGCCTTTTCCATGCACGTTGGATGACCTTCTGTGTCTCGGTTGCCGGCATGGGAATGAGTGCAAGGGGAAGGATGAAGAGCGATGGCCCTGCCTTGAGGAAGCGAAGCTCGAACAAGGACGGCGGCTTGTTGGCGTGCAGGTGGCTCCGACCGTTGATTTCGAGACGCCGCTTCGCTTCCTAATGTGGCAGTCCATCTTGACCTGAACTGCCAGTCGATTCAGCTCATCCTGAGCTGAGAGCGCGAAGAACGCTCTAGAGTGAGACGCATTCGGAAATTGCGAGCCGGACATTGAGGAAGGGTTCCTTTCACCAACACGTGGAATGAACGAGGATGCTCTAGGCTGCGCAACTCCCCACCGAACGTCGAACAACAAGAACCACGTGCAGCTCATACGGCTGACTGTGGCGAGCCGAGGTGAATCTGCACGTGGTGCCGTGTTAGTTGCGTGCTTCCTCTTTGTCCAGGAATTCGATAATGGCCTCGACAACGAGGTAATTGACTGAACGGTCCTTCTTCTTCCCAAGGCGAATGAGACGCTCTACCGGTTGGTTCTCGATTTTGCCCTGAGGAATATAGATCGACAGCTTGTCTGTGAGTTCTTTTCTTGTCATTCGTTTCACCTCCTGTCGCTAGAGTAACGAGAATAGAGCGTGTAATGCAAGCACAAATGCATTTGATACAAGCAGGATTGGTAATGTGATGCGCATGACACCAATCGCCGGCCCAAGTGTATAGAATCTATCCGGTATTGGAGGTGAGCGCTGTGCGTTCAACGTGGGCAAGAATAGGTTGGGTGGTTCTGTTTCTTTCAATGACGGTAGGAAGTGTGGCAATGGCTTCCTCTCCGTTCGGTACAAGCTTCAATCTCGGAGAAGAGGCTCAGTTCAAGATCGAGGACTCGACCACCTGGTGGTGGGGCTGTTGCTCGGTCGAGGAGAGCTTGGTGCTTGGGTGGCGGATCGTCAACGCTTCCGAGCAAGTCGTCTATTCCGTCATTCATGACGCACCTGTTTCCTCGGCCATTTGGCAGGGAAGCTGGCTCCAGTTCGACATGAACGGAATTGCGGTTGGGGCTGGGCAGTACAAGTTGTACGTAGATACGTCCATTGGGACGCTGTCCCGATGCTTCACGATTAGGGCCCCCAACGCATGCGGTTGGTGTACTTCGTCATGCACGTCTTGTGTTTGTGAGGACGTCCCTACGATTACCGTTTGTTCGAACCGTACATCGCTCGTGTTCGTGGAAGACTGCAATAGGGGATGTTTCCCGTTCTTCCTGTGGGGGCGCTGTTCTTCGAGCACCAGCTCTGGCTGTTCGAGCTGTCCGTAGCCTGAACCGGATTCGTCTGTCGGCAACGGGGTGAAAGCGTCGCTTTCACCCCCGCATGCTTACGCCGGCAACAGGGTGACGGCTTGTTTCCGCCCTGCATTCTTGAGTTAGTTAGCTCAGATGTTCGGTGTGTTCACGCGCCAAATTCTGCCGGACTGCCCGAGTAGGGCAGTCCGCGTTTTCTTGACGGGCTCCGAGATCCCGGATACGCTTCATCCATCGCGAGGGTGGCGGAATTGGCAGACGCGCTAGCCTTAGGAGCTAGTGCCTTCGGGCGTGCGGGTTCGAATCCCGCCCTTCGCAGTTGAAAGCCCAATACCCGACAACTATAATGGCAACGCTATTTGGGACAAACAGCGTTGCCACTGTTGTGTTTCTTGCGAGAAGCCATGGTGACAATAATGGCTGAAGCGCGGGAATAGCTCAGCGGTAGAGCGCTGCCTTGCCAAGGCAGAGGTCGGGAGTTCGAATCTCCTTTCCCGCTCCAGAAGCATAAGTACGGCAATGACAAGACAAACGTAATAGCCGGGAAGTTGACAAATACGCCGGGATGGCGGAATTGGCAGACGCAAGGGACTTAAAATCCTTTGAAGGGTAACTTCGTGCGGGTTCGACTCCCGCTCCCGGCAGAAGACACCGCGGGGTGGAGCAATCAGGAAGCTCGTCGGGCTCATAACCCGGAGGTTGCCGGTTCGAATCCGGCCCCCGCAACCAGAAAGCAGGGCGGCGTAGCTCAACTGGTTAGAGCGCACGGCTCATATCCGTGAGGTTCGGGGTTCGAGTCCCTGCGCCGCTAGAGTTTTTTTCTTTGTTTGGGGGCGTAGCTCTAATCGGGAGAGCGCTGCGTTCGCATCGCAGAGGTTGGCGGTTCGAATCCGCTCGCCTCCACCAGAACAAAGTAGAAATGCCTTGTTCAAATGGCATTTCTTGACATTCTGCGAGCTGAAGCCACAGGGCTTTCGATCGCGAAGGCTCTCATTGTCGTGTGTGGCTCGGTAACTGCGCGTATGTTGTATTGCAGGACGCAGCCCCACGTATGGACCGCGACCCCGCGGTTTGTGCGCGTACTGTGGCTTGCAGTCAGAGTTCTGTTACGCGGTTCCCCGCTCCGTCTAGTCTAGTGGGCTCTGCCTCATCGAGATGACCGGTTCTTCGCGAACGGTGGTGCCGGGAGGAACCGACTGACGAAGCGTCACGCAGGCTCCGATTCGAGCTCCTTCGCCGATGGTGATTGGTCCGAGGAGGGTCGCATTGGCTCCGAGCATGACTCCGTTCCCGACGGTCGGATGCCTCTTGCCTCCGTTCGTCTTTACGCCTCCCAGCGTGACACCCTGGTAGATCAGAACGTCATCTCCAACCACGGCCGTCTCGCCCATGACCACTCCCATCCCATGATCGATGACAACGCGTCGCCCAAGACGCGCTCCCGGGTGGATCTCGATCCCGGTCCGCCGTCGAACGATGTGCGACAAATAGCGGGCGGCGAGCTTCGCTCCGTGCAGCCAGAGCCAGTGGCTGATCCGGTGCATCCAGATAGCATGCAGACCCGGGCAGGCCAGCACGATCTCCAAGGTGTTTCGCGCCGCCGGATCTCCGGCTCCAACGGCGCGAACGTCCTCACGGAGACGCCACACTTGGATTCTCCTTCTCCCACAAGTCGGTGGAGAGGTACTTCTCACCGCCGTCCGGGAGGATTACCACCATCGTGGCATTCTCCGACTCGGGCCGTTTGGCGATTTCAACCGCGGCCGCGACCGCCGCGCCGGAAGAGATCCCGGAGAATATTCCTTCGGCCCGGGCAAGATGCCTCATCCAGAGGGCGGCATCTTCGTCAGATACCGTTACGACCTCATCGAGTCGTTCGAGTTCAAGGATCGAGGGGCGGAACCCGGCTCCGATACCCTGGATCTTGTGCTTCCTCGCGGCCCCCTCTGTGAGGAAAGGCGAATCCGCCGGCTCAACACCGACGACCTTTACCTCGGCCTTCTCCTGCTTCAGGAATCGGGCGATACCCGTAACGGTCCCCCCGGTTCCGATGCCTCCAACGACGATGTCCACAAACCCGTCGGTGTCTTCCCAGATTTCGCGGGCGGTGGTCTCTTCGTGGATCCTGGGGTTCGCGGGGTTGTCGAACTGCCCCGGAACGAATGCCTTGTTCATGCGGGCGGCAATGCGGTCTGCCTCCTCGATGGCGCCCCGCATCCCTTCGGAGCCCGGCGTGAGGACAAGCTCCGTTCCGAACGCCATCAGCATGTCGCGGCGTTCGACGCTCATCGTATCGGGCATCGTCAGGATCAACCGGTACCCCTTCACCGCGCAGACCATGGCGAGGGCAATGCCGGTGTTTCCCGATGTCGGTTCGATCACAACGCTATCCGCGCTGAGGACACCCCTTCGTTCCGCATCTTCAATCATCGCGAGTGCGATGCGATCTTTGACGCTCCCCATTGGATTGGTCTTCTCCAGTTTTACATAGATGGCCTCTGATAGGCCGGTGTCGGTGTTCCTCAACCGGACAAGCGGTGTCCTGCCAATCAGATCAAGGATGGAATTCGCAACGTTCATGTCATCTCCTTCTTTGGGAATAGCAGATCAACCTCGCGACGGACGAAGGCCGCGGGGAAGCTTCAATCATTGGGTTGGAATTGAGAGGAAGCCGAAACGAGCTTGGACTAGTCGATCGACTCAAAGGTGAGCGTACAACAAACGCAATCACCCACGTACCAAGAGTTCTGCTGTTGCATGTCGCTCACCTCCAAAGGGTTGATTGGCGAAGCGTACGGTGCACGCACTTGAATATCAAGGTCCCGCATTGCCTCACCAAGAAGATACCCGAAACGGGATCGTTGCCTCAGCTAAGAGAAGTACTCGAAACAGGCGGCGCGAGTGCATCGCTACACGCTCCGAAAAGCGGGGATCATGTAGGGTTGTTGTACTCAACGATCAGCGTGATCGCGAGACTCGCCCATGAGACGATGAAATCCCAAGAACGAAGATCTAGCCTCGACGGTGGCCAAACGCTGGCAAGCTTCAACACTTTTTATTAGGATGGCTGAAAACGTACATTACGTTAGTACTCTACGTTACAGACAGGGAAGAGGTTCCTCTCTACAATGCATGGCAGAGAGGGAGTAAGAGTACTATCGAAGTGAAAAGCGAGGTGGCTGATGGGAGTCCCTTACAGTAACGGTGTTCACGGACAGAGGGAAGGATATAACAGCAAAGCCAAGAGGAGGTGAATAATGGCAGGCGAAGAACAAGGAAGAAGAAGATTCAGGACATGGGTCGGGATTCTGTCAGTGTTGATCGCATTGGGTTTGGCAGTTGGTGGATATTTCCTGTTGAGACAAGAAGAGCCCGGAAAATACGCAGGGCCTGTTGATAAAGTCACTGTGGCAGCCGCTGAGTATCTGGCTGGTGCCTTGATCTATGTTGCTGAAGACCAGCGATTCTTTGAAGAAAATGGTTTGGACGTAACAATAAGAGGTTACGGATCTGGTAAGGCTTGTGCTGATGCGCTTATAAACCGAGAAGCCGACATTTGTACTTCAGCAGGTTTTGTTTTTGTCAGCAACAGCTCTCAGCATGTAGATCTTAGGGTATTTGGAACTGTTGCTACCGCGCAAGTTAAGGAATTGATTGTCAGAAAAGACAGAGGGATCACAACGATAGATGATTTGGCGGGAAAAAGGATTGGAGTCACAAGAAGGAGCGGCGCTGAGTTTCTTCTTGGAGTATTTCTGACGCTCAATGGTCTTTCATACGAAACTGTAGAGCTTGTCGATTTGAAGCCGTCAGAAATCGTAGAAGCTATCTCAGATGGCGATATAGACGCTGCCTTTACCTGGGACCCATATTCGTATGATATAAAGAAAGAACTAGGGGAAAATGTAATAAGTTGGTTTGGGGGAGAGGAATTCTATTTCTTATTGCTCGCACAAAGGGATTGGATAGAAGACAATCCTGCAGCGGCTGAGCGCTTTATAGAATCACTATTGGAGGCAGAGGAGTACATTGAAGACAATTCTGAAAAAGTCAAAGAGTTCGTGAAGGGTAGATTTGATTATGAAGCAGACTATATAGAGTACAGTTGGCCGAGACAGGAGTTTGCCGTCATCCTTGAACAGGCTATGCTGATCACATTTGAAGATCAGGCCAGATGGAGAATAGAGAACAACCTGACGGACAAGACACAGATTCCCAACTATCTCAATTTCATATATTGGGATGCCCTGGAAGCGGCAAAACCGGAGGCAGTTACCGTCATCCGGTAAAGGGGAGTCGATGAGCATCAGGAAGAAGTTACAGTTCAGCATTCTCGTGGGCGGGGCGATGGCCGTGCTCGTTCTTGGCTTGGTACTTGCCTGGACATCTCGGCAAGTTCATGAGGCTGTGGAGCAGAGCCGACTCATTCATGACGTCGTCAAGGGAGTGTTTGAACTCAACATTGTCACCAATGACTACTTGCTGCACCATGCGGAACGGGCGCAAGCGCAATGGCAATTGAAGTATGGCTCGCTGGATCAACTCCTGACAGGAATCGAAGCCCGGAATCCCGAAGAAGAAGAGATACTGGGCCGGGTCATTCAAGAACATGCCCAGCTCCAACCTCTGTTCTCTCAACTGGTCACGGATTACCAAAGCCGGGAATTGAGTGGAGAGGAAATCGCCCTGTCGCTGGCCCTGGAGCGCCGGTTGGTCAGCCAACTACTGGTCAAGGCTCAGATGATGGTTGAAGATACCTTTCGATTGGAGGAAGCAGTCAGAGCCAGGGTTGAGAGCGCTCAGCGAAGAGGTAGCTTCCTCCTTATGGCCCTGTGTTTGCCAATACTGGGAGTGATTATTGTCTTGATCGTTCTGGTAAGCAACAAGGTTGTTGCCGGGATCACAACGCTGCACCGGGGAACTGAGCTTGTCGCTCTTGGGGACTTGGAGCACCATGTGAACGTCGGAAGCAGCGATGAGATTGGCGATTTAGCCAGTGCGTTCAACGAGATGACGGGCCGATTGAGGGAATCCTATCAGGCATTGGAGGAGGAGATCGTCGAGCGTAAGCAGGTTGAGTTCGAAAGAAACTTGATGGAGGCACAACTTCAGCAGCAGCAGAAGCTCGAGTCCCTTGGTACCCTGGCAAGCGGTGTTGCCCACGAGATCAACAATCCCTTGATGGGGATCATCAACTACGCCGAACTACTCAAAGACGAGCCCACAGATGAGCAGGCTGTTCAGTACGCGGACAGCATCATCAAGGAGGGGAATCGAGTTGCGACGATCGTCCGGAATCTCCTCTCCTTCGCTCGCCAAGACAAGGAATCTCACAGTCCGGCTGACCTCAAGGATATTATCGACAGCTCGTTGTCACTTATCTCGTCAACCATGCGAAAGGATCAGATCACCATCGAAGTGGATGCTCCCGACGACCTCCCGAATGTGAGGTGCCGTAGCCAGCAGATTCAGCAAGTGGTGATCAATCTCCTCACCAACGCGCACGATGCACTCAATGAGCGGTACCCATCCTACGACGAGAACAAGCTCATTCGGATCTCAGTCCAGCCGTTGGAGATAGAGGGATCAACGTGGGTCAGGATGACGATCGAAGACCGTGGGCCAGGAATCCCTGAGGACCTGGCCGAACGCATCTTCGACCCCTTCTTCACCACCAAGCCCAGAGATGAAGGAACCGGACTGGGGTTGTCGGTCAGTTTCGGCATCGTGAGAGAACACAAGGGCAGATTGCTGGTCGAGAGCAAACTGGGTGAGTACACGCGATTTCATATGGAGCTTGCAGCCGACAATGGGTGGACCCACGCCGAGGCCCAAGATGGGGTAGCGTAGCTTCTCCAAGGTGGTGAGAGTATGGCTCGTGTGCTGATCGTCGATGACGAGGAGAGCATACGCATAAGCCTGGGTGCGTTCGCAACGAAGGATGGTCACACGGTCTCCCTCGCCGGTGATGCCTTCGAGGCCCTTGACCTCTTGGCCAAGGAACCGTTCGACGTCGTGGTAACTGACATCATCCTGCCGCGCAAGAGCGGTGTGGTCCTCCTCGGTGACATTAGGGAAGCACAACCCGACGTGCAAGTCATCATGATGACCGGGGAACCCGAAGTTGGCACCGCAGCCGAAGCAGTGAGACAGGGCGCGTTCGATTATCTCTCCAAGCCCGTTTCCAGAGATGCCATCTCAAGAGTACTGGCGGGTGCTGTCGCGAAGAAAGCTCTGCTCGACGAGAATCGCAGCTTGGAGGAAGAGAACCGGAAACACCGAGAGCACTTGGAACAACTGGTTGAGGAAAGAACCGAGCAGCTCCGGAACTCGGCGACGCGATACAGAACGCTGTTCTCTAGCATTGCAGATCCGGTCTTCGTGTTCAATCAGGAGACGAGTCATTTCCTGGACTGTAACCAATCCGCGCTGGATCTCTATGGATACACAATGGACGAGTTGAACGCCATGACTCCCCGCGACCTCCACCTACCGGAGGAGAGGGAGCAAGTGGAGTCGAACATCGCCGACGCCGAGGACATGTCTGCCAAGTACTACACGCACGTCACAAAGAACGGCGAAGAGTTTCCCGTCGAGGTTCATACCAACGGCCTTGAGTACCAAGGTGAAGAGGCTTGGATCAGCATCGTGCGAGATATTACCGAACGCAAGAAGGCCGAAGAGCGGACAAAGCGTCTTCTCGACCAGCAAGTTGCTATCAATGAACTGTCTTTGGCATTGGGCGAGAAGCGGGATCTAGACAGTATCTACCACACCATCTACGAACACGTATCCCGCATGATGGACGCCGAAGCGTTCGTCGTCTCGTTCTACGAGGGGGAGACCAATCTAATTCGCGCGAGATACGTGCTTCACGAAGGGCAAGAACTCGATGTAGAGAGCTTTCCCCCCATTCCCTTGGAAGAGAAAGGCCACGGCACGCAAAGTCAGGTCATTCGCACGGGCAAGCCCGTCTATTTCCCGGATTACGACATGGCAAGGATGAGGATTGAACCCAAGATTGCATACGATGTAACGGTCAGCGATGGGGCTTCTCCGACTGTGCAAGCAACGCGGGGGGAGAGGAGAAGCAGTTCCAACAAATCCGTGCTCTACGTTCCGATGAAGATTGAAGGCGAAGTAATTGGCGTGATGCAGGTCCAGAGTGCTCGGCTCGATGCTTACACCGAAGAGGACATGGCCTTGCTTGGCGGCCTCGCTAACGTGACTACGGTCGCGATTGAGAATTCGAGGCTACTTCAAGAGATTCACGACGCACTGGCGGGAACTGTCCACATCGTCAGCGACACGGTTGAGATCAGGGACCCCTACACCGCTGGGCACCAACGACGCGTGACTAGATTGGCGTGCGCTGTTGGGACGAAACTGGGCTTCCCTGAAGAAAGGATTGATGGATTGCGGGTGGCCGGTCTGCTTCACGACCTCGGAAAGATGTCAATCCCAGCAGAGATCCTGAGCAAACCCACCCGGCTGACCGAGATCGAGTTCGCCCTCATACAGAGTCATCCTCAAGTTGCCTATGACCTTCTGAAAAGCATCCACTTCCCGTGGCCGATTGCGGAGATCGTTCTACAGCACCACGAACGGATGGACGGTTCCGGATATCCACACGGACTTAAGGGTGAGGAGATACTGTCTGAAGCGACCATTCTGGCAGTCTGCGATGTAGTAGAGGCAATGGCGGCCCATCGCCCTTATCGAGCCGCTCTGGGAGTTGACGCAGCTCTCGAGGCAATCACCAAGAACAAAGGAGAGCTCTACTCCGAAGATGTCGTCGATGCTTGTCTACAGCTCTTTGCCAATGGGGAGTTCTCATTCGAAGAGCAACTCTAGATGGCGGCGTTCACACCTGGGATGGAGATCCCAGCCCGTGCCGTCGTCCGGCTCGCTCTATTTATGTGTCTCTGCACGACTTCGCCACCTATCAGTGACGGACTAAATGTTTTCCGTCTCAAGAAACTCCATCAGGCGATTCGCGATGGGGTGATGCCAATACACCACGTTGACGGACATAACCAGGCGGCATGACTTCGTTCCATCACAAGCTGTTGAATTGAAGAGGCACTGCTGCCGGACATCACGTTCATCAATGGCTTGGCTAACAGCACTCTAAGAGCGACATTCGCGAACTGCGTGCAAGCTGTATCCGCCACTTCTCCGCTGTCTCGTTCGAGCGACACCAGCCTACTTGTCCGGTTGATCACCATTACAGGCACATTCCACGATACATCGATCAACATATCATGGTCTAGTGAGGATCCTGAAAGCAAGAATCAACCCCGCGAGGATCAGTGGGGATAGCCCTTCCATACGGCCTTTGCGGTCTCCTCTTGGCGAAGCCTACCAAGGAGCGGCCAGCACTTGAATTCCATAATCAGCCCCCAGGCTCCACAGAAATCCGGAATTCCTGTTGTGGTCGACATATCCACGTTCGTAGCTGTCGCTCTTGAAACGGAGACATCCCTAAAGACTCACGCCGTCAGCACTTTGGGGTTCACATCCTCAGGCTCCACAGTTCATGAAGCCGTCGTCGTCTTCTGGTTTGCATTCTGGACAGACTTGCGACGGAACGGCCAGCCATGAAAGGCTATCCCGCATCGCCATCCGAGAAGCTGAACCGGGCATCGAACAGGCGAATGCACGCATCCACAACATCGGAATCGTAGCAAGTGCCCCTCTTCGACTTGATCTCTTCGAGTGCGGCGTCGATGCCAAGGGTGGGGCGGTAGGGACGGTGAGAAGACATCGCCTCAACAACGTCAGCCACGCCTATGATTCGTGCCGCAAGCAGGATTTCGCCGCCAGTCAGCCCGTTGGGATATCCCGATCCATCGACCCGCTCATGGTGTTGCAGCACGACATCCGCCACCGGCCATGGGAATTCAATCTCCTTCAAGATGTCATACGCAACTTGTGGGTGAGCCTTGATCAAGGCGTACTCCATCTCAGCAAGTCGGCCTGGTTTGCTCAGTATCTCGGCAGGGATAGACATCTTGCCGATATCATGGAGCAGTCCCGCGACATGAAGCGCCTCGATCCTCTTCGCGGGCAGCTTCATGTCCTCGCCGATTGCACACGAAAGCTCGGCTACTCGTCTTTGGTGACCGGCTGTATACGGATCCCTGGTTTCAACGGTTGTTCCCAGAACAAGGATCGTGGCATCCAAAGCGGCTTGCAGTTTCACTGCGTTTGCTTCGACCGTCTCAATGAGCCGGGCATTCCTAACTGCGACAGCTGCCACATTGGCCAAACCAGCAATTAGGTCGATGTCGTCTTGGGTATAGGCATCAAGCCGAGAGCTCTGGACTTGCATGACTCCGATGGTCTCGCCCTCATTCTTCATGGGTACGTACATCGCCGATCGGGTGATGTCCTCAGCATCCTCTGGAGGCGGCCCGTCCCTGACAGTCCCCTCGTCATCTATGTTGTATTCCGTCGTTCCGTTCTCCCTGGTCTTGCGGTAGTCGGGAACATATAGCGGCGCGCCGGTGTGGATCACCTCGCTCTGCGTGCCATGGCCTCTCTTCTCAAGCGGAATCGGCGGAAGCGTCGATATGTCAAACGGCTTCTCCTGGAAGAATGCAAGCTCCGCTCGAAGAAGCTGTTCCTCCTTGTCGTAGAACGACACAATGAACGACTTGACGTCCATGAGGGTTCGCACATGACTGTAGACAGTGTCATAGACGGCTCGGATATCAAGGACGTTTCCGAGCTCCACGGACAACTCATTGATGTGGGTTTGCCGCTGCAGAAGGCGTAGTGTTTCCTGTTCGGCCCGCTTGCGAACCGTGATGTCGGTGCAGAAAGCCATCATCCTCTCTCCCGGAAGCCCCACCGCACTGATCAGCCACCACGTTTCTGAGCCGTCCTTTCGTTTGATTCGCAGCTCCCCGCTTGCGTGGCCGGCACTCACGATTTCAGCGAACCGCTTGCCCCATTTCTCTGTGTCTTCCTCGCAGAGAAGACCTCGAATCCCCAATTGAAGAAGCTCATCCCGCGTGTAACCCGTTAGGCGGCACGCCGCCTCGTTGACGTCCAAGTATTCACCAGCCTTGTCGGCGACAAAGACTGCTGAGGGAGCGTTGTCGATGTAGCTTCGATATCGTGTCTCGCTTTCCTGAAGCTGAACTGATCGCTCGATGGATACCAACAGCTCTTCCATGTCGTAGGGCTTGACTACAAAGCTGTACGCCCCCAGATTGACCGCAGCGATTGCTGCCTCGCGCGTAGCATGCCCGGTGATGATGATACATTGCGTATCGGGATCACGCTTCTTGATTGCAGCCATTACATCCACTCCCGGAATGTCGCCAAGCTTGAGGTCGATCAGCGCGACTCTTGGCTGCATTGACGAGTGTTTCTCGAGAGCTTCCTTGCCTGAAGCGACTGCCACCGGCAAGTATCCCTTGACAGAGAGGATGTCCGTGAGAGTCTTCCTCTGTCTCGGGTCGTCATCAACGATGAGAATCGGAATGCCTGTGCGCATGGATTCCCGCATCATCGCCCTGTCGTTCCAGTGAGAATGGCGTTCATCTCTCTCTTATGGACGTTGGCCAGGACCTCGAAAAGAACATCCATCTCAAGCGGCTTGTACAGGCAGACATGCGCACTAAGTGCCAGTGCCCCTTTGATTACGTCCGCCATTTCTTGCTTGTACCCTGTGACAAGCACAACTGGAAGTGTGGGGCATTGTGATCTGATATTTCTCAGTACGTCCAGGCCGCTGATCCCGTTAAGTTTCATGTCCAGCAACACCGTCTGACAATCGCTTTCCAGGGCACCCAAGACCTCATACGGATTGTTGATTTCACGGACGTGCATCCCGCGCTCGCGCAGGATGTCTCCCAAGGTCTTGCTGAACTTCCGGTCATCATCCACGATCGTGATGGTCCGCTCTTCTCTGAGGGACGAGAAGAAGGCCAGTAGTGAATCCATATCAAGCGGTTTGCTCAGAGCTGCAATCGCACCTTCCTTCAGGCCTTGCCTAACCAACTCGTCCGTGGCATAGGCGGTCATGAGTACGACGGGAAGATCCGGCCGGGTCTCCTTAATCGTCCGGAACAGATCCACTCCACCGATTCCAGGCATCTTGATGTCGGTTAAGACGCAAGAGTATGAACCAGTCGCGAGCTTCTCGAGCGCTGCTTGTCCCGAGTGCACACCATCAGCGTCGAAATCACTCACTCGAAGGATGTCACAGATCGTCTCCGCCATGCGACGATCATCATCTACAACAAGAACGCGCACGGCATGGCTCATGTCCGCACCTCTTTGGATGGAAGCGTAACAATGAAGGTTGTTCCTTGCCCTTCTTCGCTCGTCACCTCAATGTGCCCGCCATTCACATCCAGCAAGCTCTTGGACGTTGCCAGACCGAGTCCGATTCCTCGTTCTTTGGTGGTAAACAGCGGCTCGAACAGTCTGGACATGTTCTCTTTCGAGATGCCACAACCCGTGTCAGTGAACGACAGATCCACCCGCCCTTCCCTCTCCTTGGACTCAATCGTGAGCTTCCCGCCTTCCGGCATTGCCTGGTACGCATTGGAGATAATATTGCCAAGCACTTGTACGATCTGGGCTTCATCAACGTACACTGCGGACAGGTCGTCTCGAACGGCATTTGTGATCTCCACCTGGGAGGGAGGAGGTTGTCGGTTCAGAACGCTAGCCACCAGTTCGGCGATCGTAACCTCCTGCCTCTCGGAGGCCTTGGTGCGAGAGAAATCCAGCAGATCAGAGATGATCTTGGTTGAACGCGACACCTCCGAGTCGATAATCCCTAGATACTCCGTTGTCTTCTCATCCGCATCAGTAAGGGTCGTCTGAAGGTAGTAACAGGCATTGGAGATGACGCCCAATGGATTACGCAGTTCGTGCCCTACTCCACCGGCCAATTGTCCCAGGATTGCGAGCTTCTCTCTTCGCACCAGCCGATCCTGGGCGTCGTGCAATTCCTTGGTCCGCTCTTCCACCCGTGTCTCAAGCTCCTCGGAGTACGTCTGCAGTGCTTGCTCGCTGCTTGCCAGCCGCCGGATGAGAGGATTCGTAATCACACTGAACAGCAGGGCTCCCAATGCAATCGCCCCAACTGCTGAGCCGAGCGCGATAAGGGTTGCCTGAATGAACGGCGCACGGACCTCTGTCAAATCGATCTTGGCGACAATACCCATATCTAGTTCGCCAACTGGTTCATAAGCAGCAAGGACGTAAACGCCTCTATAATCCAGCCCGATAGTGGTCCCGGACCGACCCGAGAGGGCCATTCGCATGGGTTCAGCCCAATCCGAGTCAACTGGAACCGGTTTAGGGAATTGCAGATCGTAGTGGCGATGGCTAAGCAGGAAGACGATCATTCCTTCCTCTTGGCGTGCAAGGGTGAATTCCCCAGTCTCGCCGAAGCCATCATAGTGTGAGTGCGCATCGGCAACCAGCGCAAGAGCCATATCCGTTGTCTGACTCATGTCGGTGCCTTCAGCGCCATGCTCGCTTTGTTCATGGCGAGCGATGGCCTCAATCAGGCGGGCCTGGCTCTGCGCAGTCTCCATCAGCCGACCTCGCTCTTCTATGATCGCAGCTCTGTACAGCAGACTAACGGCAATTCCGGCTACGCTGAGCGTCACAACAACCAATACCACAATCAGCAGCACCAGTCTCTTGCCTTCTCCCATGCTTTGCCTCCCAACTGCTGCAAGATACAGCAGTCGCACATTCAGAATAGCCCCAACGCAGACGCATTCCAAGCGATTGAAATGCCAATTCGCCACCGAGCGGAGGACTATCCGAAACAGGATATGAACTGATTGGACACATCTACGAACTCTAGTGGCGTTCCAGACGAAGCCTATTGCACCGAATAACCCAACCGGAAACAGGCCAATAGAGCAAGCTGAACGTGAGTTCGAATGTGTCGTAACCGTTTTCTGAATGGCAGTTCGGCACGCGCGCGCATAATAGTCCGGGTGTGCAACGGCTGGGATCATCAGTTCACCGCTGCGTAGGGGCTCCCTGGTTAGTTACGTACTGCGCGTCCGACAACCTGTATTCGAGGGCATTGTCAAGAATGTCGGAAAGGATCGTTAGGTCGAAGCTCTCATACACGTCTTCCCACTGGCTCCCTGCCGGTACCTTGCCGATGTCTCTCAAGAAGAGGTACTCAGCCTCAAGTCTCCCACCTTCCGCGATGCTATTCGTTCGAATGGCGGCTGACGTCGCCGCACTAGAACCGAGGATGTCTCGCTCCGCGATGAATGCATACTGCTCACTAGACAACGACAGGCTTTCGCCGGTCAGAGTGTCCCCAGCCTCTATGGCCCATTCGCAGGCACGAACGAGATTCTCTCTGCTGTCCTGCATCCACTGGATGGCGCGGATCTCCGCGGCAACGATCTCACGCATCGCCATGGGGTGCTTGTCGGCGAAGTCCCCACGAAAGTACATGTAGCCCGAACTCAGAACTCCGAAACTGCCAACAAAGCCATGTTCCGCTATAGCCACACTGGGAGTAGGTTCCCAGGCTGCGAACGCAAAGACTTCGTCTTTGAGCATAGCCTCGATCATCTTGTTCACGTCCATCGACACAAGCTCAACGTCTGTCTCCGAAAGGCCGTATGACGACAGGAGATTGAGAAGCATGAAGTGAGCATTTGAGCCATACGCATAGGCGATGCGTTTGCCCTTAAGTTCGCTGGGAAGGATTCCGAGTTTGGTTACCAGCCACGTTGGTCCGGATTGGATCATGACAGGAATGATGACCCGCGTTGTTGCAGCAATTGATAGCGTAGGCATGTCACCACCTACCCCCACTTGAATATCCCCGCGACTGAGGAAGAAATTGACATCGTACCCTTTCAGGAATGGATAGTAGACGACCCCAAGTCCCAGTTTCCCAAGATTCGCTTCCAAGATGCGATCACGCCGCATTGACTCTGTGATCAGTCCTGTTGGCGCATAAAGAGGCTGTGTGCCGATGTAGACCGTATCAGGCTCTTCAAATTGATATGTTGCATAAGCCTCGTGTTGTGATACCTCTGGGCTGAGGATCGGCAGTTGCTCACTGTCTCTCTCTCTCAATACGAAAACAAGCAAGATCACGATGAGTGCCGAGACAAGCACCAGAGCAACACTGACTCTCTTTGCCATACCTGAATTCGTCCTAATGGCACGCCCCCTACACGATCCGATCCAAGTTCTAGTCTAGCCCCTTGCCTTGGGACTATCATGGGTCAACCGTCACTACGAAACCGCTAACGTGGCTCTCATTCCAAGAACTGGACCAAGGAGTAGGATGAGAACCGGCTCACCGTGTGCCCATGTCCGGACCACTCGGAAGATATGGAATTCGGCCTTTGACTCTGCCCCTGGAGGCCGGTCCGGAGTCCAAACTAGTGATCGGTGGATCAGGATAGGCAACAGATTTGACCGTCAAACACAGCTGGACTCGTTGATGACGGCGGCTGATCGACACTGCCTCGTTCGTGAGTGGGGCCTACGCCGACGTCCATCTATAGAGTAAGTCGGCCAGTTGCTGTACTCTCTCAGCGAAACATATTCGCAGCGATTCCTGCATACTGGAGCGGATGCTGAAGGACGGGAGCGCAAAGTGGAAAGGTACGTTGGCGCGCCGCAAAGTGGCATTGCAGATAGAAGAGGTAGTGGCATTCTCTTCGACATCAAGCGCTTCGCGTTGCACGACGGACCCGGTATTCGGACCACCGCGTTTCTCAAAGGGTGTTCCCTCTCTTGTTTGTGGTGTCACAACCCGGAGAGCCAGAATAACGGCCTCGAGCTGATGTTCCGGGAGGAACGGTGTGTGGGGTGTGGAACGTGTGTCTCTGCTTGCCCCGTCGGGGCGATCGTGATGCACGCCGGAGTTGCTCAAACGGATCGCGACGCCTGCACCGCATGCGGGGAGTGCGTCACCGCGTGCCCGAGATACGCCCGATCGATTGCTGGAGAAGCCTGGCCCGCAAACCGAGTGCTTACGGAGATCGAGAAGGATCTCCTGTTCTACGACCAGTCGGGTGGCGGGGTCACCATTTCGGGTGGCGAGCCTCTTGCACAGGCTCCATTCACGATCTCGTTGTTGACCGAATGCCAAGAGCGTCGGATCCACACCGCCGTGGACACCTGTGGACACGGCGAGTGGAAGGATCTGAAACGTGTCGCGAGGGTGACGGATCTCTTCCTCTACGACGTCAAGCACATGGACAGCGTTCGCCATCAGGAACTGACCGGGGTCTCGAATGAGCGAATCCTGGATAACCTGCGGCGATTGGACAACGAAGGTCGGACACTGTGGATCCGCTACCCGGTTATCCCCGATCTCAACGACGCGGACGAGGACGTCGCCGCCCTCGGCGAGTTCGTGTCCCGTCTCAAGGCGGTCAAAGCGATACACTTGCTACCGTTCCATCGGGGTGGGGAGAGGAAGCTGGAACGACTCGGGAGGCCGAGTCACCCGCTGCCGACAGAGAGGGACCCGAGATCTGCCGCAGATACGACCGCACAGATCCTGCGCGGGATCGTCGGCGTTCCTGTACACGTTGGAGGGTGAATCGATGAACACGCGGATTGAGCGGCTTCGCAGCGAGTCTATTAGTGCGCTTCCGTTGGTCAGTGGCGAGCGCGCGGAGTTGTTGACATCGTTCTACCGATCATTGGATCCGGGGGAACACTCCGTTCCTGTGCGCCGCGCTCTCGCTTTTCGGCACCTCCTAGAGCAGCAGTCGATCCACGTCGGTGAGGACGAGTTGATTGTCGGCGAGAGGGGGCCGCGACCGAAGGTGACTCCCACGTATCCGGAGCTCTGCTGCCACACGCTCGAGGATCTGCGAATCCTCCCCACACGAGGCAAGACACCGTTTCAAGTCGATGAGAGCACACGTGCTCTGTACGCCGACACGGTGATCCCATTCTGGGACGGGCGGAGCATGCGGGACCGCGTCTTCGCCGCGATGAGCCCGGAATGGACAGCAGCATTCGAAGCCGGCGTGTTCACCGAATTCATGGAGCAGAGGTCGCCCGGGCACGCCGTTCTCGACGACAAGATCTACCGGCTCGGGTTCGCCGATTTCAAGGCGTGGATCGCGGCGTCCAAGGAGCGCATCGCGGCGTCGGACGATCCGGCGAAGGGCGAGAAGCTCGAAGAACTGAGGGCGATGTCGATCTGCTGCGACGCGATCGTCCGCTTCGCCGAGCGACACGCGGAACGGGCCCGGGAGATGGCGGGGACGGCGGATCCCGAGCGACGAGATGAGTTACTTCAAGTTGCCGAAGTCTGTGAATGGGTTCCTCGGCACGCGCCGAGGACGTTCCATGAAGCGTTGCAGATGTATTGGTTCGTTCATCTGGGCGTCGTCATCGAGCTCAACGAGTGGGACTCACTGAACCCAGGACGGATCGACCAGCACCTATTCCCGTTCTATCGACGCGACATCGCCGAAGGGCGTCTTACGGCGCCAGGCGCGAAGGAACTGCTCGAATGCTTCTGGGTGAAGTTCTCGAATCAACCCGCGCCACCGAAGGTCGGGGTCACGGAGGAGCAGAGCGCGACCTACAACGACTTCACGCTGATCAACGTCGGCGGCGTCGGTCCGGATGGCAAGGACGCGGTCAACGAGCTTTCATATCTGATCCTTGACGTAGTCGAGGAGATGCGTCTGCCATATACGGGATCCTGCATTCAGCTGTCGAAGGCGAACCCTGATCGGTTCCTACTGCGAGCCCTTGAAGTGGTCCGACAAGGGTTCGGCCAGCCGTCGATCTTCAACACTGATGCGATTCACAAGGAGTTCTTGCGAGCGGGGAAATCACTCGATGACGCCCGCGCAGGCGGGCCGAGCGGTTGCGTTACGGTGAGTGCGTTTGGGAAAGAAAGCTGCGTACTGACCGGGTACATGAATTGGCCCAGGATTCTTGAGATCACGCTTCACGCCGGGATCGATCCTCGAACCGGACGCCGGCTCGGCCCGAAGACCGGGGATCCGCGGTCGTTCGCCTCGTACGCCGATCTGTTCGATGCGTATTGCGCTCAACTCAGGCATTTCGTGGATGTCAAGGTCGAGGGGAACAACAAGGTCGAGCGGCTTTTCGCTGAACACATGCCGGCTCCGTTCCTCTCCATCCTGGTCGAGGATTGCATCGAACGCGGAGAGGACTACAACGACTCTGGACCTCGATACCCGACGACCTACATCCAGGGCGTGGGACTGGGCACGGCGACTGACTCCCTCGCCGCAATCCGCGACCACGTGTTCGTACGGAAAACGGTGACAATGGCCGAGCTCCTGGACGCCCTCGACGCGGACTTCGCAGGGTTTGAATGGCTGCATGGGAAGCTTCTCTGCGATTCGCCGAAGTTCGGAAACGACGACGATGCAGCCGACGACATTGCACAGACCCTGTTTAACGCCTACTTCGTTGCGATTGACGGGAGAGCGAATACCAAGGGCGGAGCCTATCGAGTCAACCTCCTTCCGACCACAGTTCACGTCTTTTTCGGAGAGATGGTAGGCGCAACGCCCGATGGCCGAAACGCCGGTGTCCCCCTGTCCGACGGGATCTCACCGACGCAAGGAGCGGACACACACGGTCCGACGGCGGTAATACGCTCCGTCGGGAAGATCGATCACGTGCGCACGGGAGGAACCCTGTTGAACCAGCGCTTCCTCCCCGACGTGCTGCGCGACGAGGCCGGCCTGAAGAAGCTCGGGGATTTGGTCCGGACGTACTTCCGCATGGATGGACACCACATCCAGTTCAACGTCGTCGACTCGGATACACTCCGCCGAGGTCAGGAATCGCCGAGTGAGTACCGGGACCTGATCGTTCGCGTCGCGGGCTACAGCGACTACTTCAACAACCTCGATCGTGCGCTGCAGGACGAGATCATTGCGCGGACCGCGCACGAGGAGGTCTAAGGCTTCGTTCAGGATTCGCGTGTGGTGGTGCCGCAAGCCTGATGGGCTGCGAGACGCCGGCATAGAGGCGTAAGCCTGTCTGGAATTGACTCCGCAAGACAAGCTTGGTGGATGACCTTCATCTATGAACGCTGTTCACTCGTGTTTGACAAGCGTTCACTGAATTCATATATTGCCTTCATGGAGAGTGAACGATTCCCGGAGATCGGATTGCGCCTACGGGCCCTTCGGACCCGGAAGCAGTTGACGCTTCGTTCTCTCTCAGCTGTGTGTGGCCTGTCGGTCGGGTTTCTTTCCCAGATCGAACGGGGTCTCTCATCCTTCTCCATCTCATCCTTGCGCTCGATCTGCCAAGCACTCAACGTCTCACTCGCTGACGTCTTGGTGATGTCAAATAGCCCGGGAAACGCCGTTCTGGTTGATCCACGTCATTCCTCGATCACCAAAGCGGACAACCGATCGTACGTCAGCTTGTCGGATGCATCGGTGAAGTACCGCTTCCTAAGCGCGGGCTTCCCGGGGAGGCGGTTCGAGGCGGTGATCGGAGAGATGGCTGCTGAGAGTCACAGCGAATCTCACGTCCACGAAGGAGAGGAGTTTGGATACGTCCTCGAGGGAGAAGTCACGCTGACGTCCGGGGAGGAGTTTCACCAACTCGGGCCTGGTGATAGCTACCATCTCCTAGCTTCGATTCCGCACGCCTGTACTGCGGGAAAGAGCGGAGCGAAGGTTCTCTGGGTTCAGACAGCTCGGTACGTGAGGGCCCTCAGCCTTCTGGGCAAGGAGACACTTCCGCTGGGAACTGTGCCCGTCCCGCCGATCAAGAACGGAAGTCAGCCGACACTCGTCAACTTCTCCGAGAACTCGGTTCGCTACCGCTTCCTGAGCGGCAACTTGCCGGACACCCAACTGCAAGTGTACGTGGCCGAGATCCCGCCTGATTGGGAAGAGACGCCAAGCATCTTCGAAGGCGAGGAGTTCGGGTACGTCCTTAAGGGGCAAATCCATCTTACGGTGGACGGCGACTCGTATCCGCTTGGGAGCGGAGACTGCTACCACATCTCAGCAGTCTCCGAGAGAGACTACAGAGTCGACGGTTCCTCGACAGCTAAGCTCTTGTGGGTTCACATGGGAGCAGGTTCTCGCGAGGCGGAGGCGGTATGGTACGAAGCGATAGAGAAGACAGCGGATGTTGGGAGCTCACCTGTAGTGGCGGTCGAGCTGCGCGATAGCCATAGGAGGAAGTGATGTACAGACTAAGCACGGACGTGGGAGGGACCTTCACGGACGGCGTGCTGCTCGACGAGGAATCGGGGCGCGTCATGGTCAGCAAGGTCTCGTCTACGCCCCACAACCCGGCGATCGGCACGATCGAGTCCATCGAGAAGTTCTCGATCCCGTTGCGAGACGTTTCTTTCCTCTCGCACGGAACAACGGTTGTCATCAACGCATTGATCGAGAGCAAAGGAGCCAAGACGGCGCTTATAACGAGCCGGGGTTTCCGGGACGTCCTCGAGATCGGGAGAAGCAACAGAACCGAGATGTACGACGCCCTGTACAGAAAACCGCGCCCCCTTGTACCACGCTTCCTGAGGCTGGAGGTCTCTGAGCGCGTCAACGCCGACGGCCAAGTGGTTACTCCCTTATCCGAGGAGGATCTCGAAGAGGGCCTCAAGGTGCTGATCGACGAAGAAGTGGAAGCCGTCGCAGTCTGCCTGCTGAATGCGTATGCCAACCCTGAGCACGAGACGCTGATCGGCGAATTCCTTCGCGACAGGTTGCCGAACGTAGCCGTATCCCTCTCACACCTTATCACCCGTCGGTACTACGAGTACGAACGGACAAGCACTGCAACGCAGAATGCTTACGTAATGCCGGTCGTTCGTCGGTATCTCGATAGCCTTGAGGAGGAACTCAACAAGCGTGGGTTCGCCCAGGTGCTCCAGATCATGCAGTCGAACGGCGGCGTGATGGCCACCTCAGTTGCTCGGGACATCCCTATCGCAATGGTCGAGTCTGGCCCCGCCGGGGGAGCCATCGGCGCGGCCGAACTGGCCAAGCTGATCGGCTACAAGAACGTCATCTCCTACGACATGGGGGGAACAACGGCGAAGACGTCGATCATCACGGGGGGCATGCCCGAGACGAGGGAGCAGTACCTCGTTGAAGGACGACCGATTCTCCTCCCCGTTGTCGATCTGAGGGAGATTGGAGCCGGAGGAGGAAGCATCGCGTGGATCGACGAAGCCGGCGCAATGCACGTTGGGCCCCAGAGTGCCGGCGCTGATCCGGGACCGGCTTGCTACAAACGTGACGGCACCGAGCCGACCGTCACGGATGCGAACCTGCAATTGGGGATCCTCGATCCCGAATACTTCCTCGGTGGGGAGATGGAAATCTCAACCGAACTGGCGCGCGCGGTGATTAAGAAAGTCGCTGATCACTTCGACCTTAGCGTCGACGAGGCGGCTCTGGGCATTGTCAAGATCGTGAATACAAACATGGCCGGATTACTGCAGTCCATGACGGTGAAGCGGGGACACGATCCACGCGAATTCGTCATGGTAGCGTTCGGAGGCGCCGGACCGATTCACGCGGCTGCGATCGCCAAGGAACTGAATGTGCCGATTGTGATCGTCCCCCTCAATTCCGGCGTTTTCTCTGCGTGGGGAATGCTGATGGCCGATCTACGCCACGACCTGAGCCAGACGTTCATCATGCCCCTTGACAAGGCGGTTGCGGAGACGGTCAACGGAGTCTTCCGGAATCTCGAAGAGCGAGTGATGGAGGTGTTCGCCAAGGAGAGCGTTGGCGTCGATGCGATCACAACTACCTATCAGGTGGACCTTCGGTACGTTGGGCAAGAACACACACTCGCGGTCACGACACCAGCAACGTTTTCCGACGCAGCGAAATCGCAGGTTGCCGACGACTTCGATGAGCAGCATCTACGGGTCTACGGGCACAACGCCCCCGACGAGAACAAGGAGATTGTGTCTCTCAAGGTGGTTGGGTTGGGCAGCGTGACAAAGCCTAGCCTCGAACGGATTCCTGAAGGTGGGGAGGTTCCACAACGAGCTGCAAAGCTAGGCAATCGAGACGTCTACGTGGGGAATGGGCAGTACCGGTCTTTCGACATCTACCGGCGTGATCGTCTACAGGCCGGCAACGTGGTCGAGGGTCCGGCGATCATCGAAGAGGTCACAGCGACGACGGTAGTCGAGCCTGGGCAGACTTGCCGGGTCGATCCGTACGGGAACCTGCTTATCACACTCAATAAGGAGGGCCGATGAGAACCGATCCGATTACCCTGGAGGTCATCCGTAACCGTCTGATCGCAGCAAGTCGCGACATCCGGAGGACGATCGAGCGGGCCGCATACAGTCCCATCCTTTACGAAGTCGTCGATTTCAGTTGCGGGATCCTGGACAGCGAAGCGAATCTGATCGCAGAGACCCCGGGCCTTCCCATCTTCCTCGCTAATCTCGGTTACGCGGTGCAATGCACCTACGAGACGATCGGCCGAGAGAACCTTCGACCGGGAGACGTCATCCTCTGCAACGACCCATATAACGGCGGAGGGACGCACTGCCCCGATCTCGTAACGCTCTCCCCGGCGTTCCATGAGGGCCGGATCAGGGGGTGGGCCGCCTTCCGAGGGCATACCGTCGACATGGGAGGGATCTATCCCGGAGGCTGGTACAGCGACACCACCGAGGTATTCCAGGAAGGGTTCCGCATGCCTCCCGTCAAGCTATTGGAGGAAGGTGTACCCAACGAGGACATCTTCCGGTTGATCCGTGCCAACACACGCGTCCCGGATGCCGTTCTGGGAGACATCCGGGCGATGGTTGCGGCCGTGCGAAAGGGGAGTCAACGGATTCTCGAGGTAATCGAGCGTTTTGGAGTGAAGGTCACGCTTACGGCGCTCAACGAAATCCTGCTACAGGGGGAGAGACTGGCACGGGCGGCGGTTCGCAGGATCCCCGACGGTGTCTACGAGGCGGAGGCGATCCTCGACGGAGACGGCAACGACGACGACCCCCTCGATGAGAAGATCCTCCTCAAGTTGAAGATCACTGTCGACGACGATGAAATGACGGCGGATTTCACAGGAACGGGCCCTCAGAATCGTGGACCGATGAACACGCCGGAGCCATCGACCATTTCGGCGGCGCGCTACGCGTTCAAGATCGTCACCACACCCCACCACCCGTGCAACGAGGGGTTCTTCCGAGCGCTGAAAATCGTGATTCCGGATGGAAGCTTCCTCAAGCCGCAGTTCCCTGCTGCGTGCGCGATGTGGCCGACGCCGTCGACGACGATCCCCGATTTGTTCCTCAAGGCGCTCGCCCCGGCGATTCCGGACCAGATTCGTGGCGGACACTTCGGAGACTCGATGGCCAACTTCATCTACGGGATCGATCCCGTCTCGGGGAAGTACTACGTCTGCGCCGAGGCGGATGCCGGCGGATACGGAGGAAAGCCGACCGAGGACGGCGAGTGCGCCCTCTTCTCCATGACGCTGGGCGACACGTACAACGTACCGGCCGAGGTTGTTGAGGTTCGATACCCATGGCGCGTAGAGCGGTTCGAACTACGGCAAGATTCCGGAGGAGCAGGCAAGTATCGCGGCGGGCTCGGGGTGGTCCGCGACTACCGCCTCGGATTCGACGCCGGTCTGACAGTGACGACCGACCGAGTGAAGTATACGCCCCCGTGGGGCGTCTTTGGTGGGAAGCCCGGCGACACGAACATCACCATCGTCGATCGCCTCGACGGGAGCGAGGAGCGCTGGCGGAAGATCTCCAACCTCCCACTCAAGAAGGATGAACTCGTGAGCTTTCGGGGCGGCGGCGGCGGCGGATACGGCTCTCCGCTGGAGCGAGATGCGCAAGCAGTGCTGTCCGATGTCATCAACGGCTACGTGTCACAGGAGAGAGCGAGAAGCGACTACGGCGTGGTCATCGATCCCGCCTCGATGAGAGTCGATATTCAGGAAACGGGGGCACTGAGATCTCGGATGCGCAGCCAAGAAGCTCAGGACGGAACATGACGGCACAGATTCGTTTCCGGTTCGAGCGAGGAGGCGGGTTCACGGCGAGGTTGAGGCCCGACCTTGCTCCTGAGACGGTGAAGGCCGTACTGGCGATGCTCCCGATCGAGGTCACCGTTTACCACTCGCGGTGGTCAGGCCGCGAGATCAACTTCCCGGTGAAGAGCTCAACGTCGGTGCCGCGTGAGCGCCAAACATGCACCGTCAACACAGGCGACGTCATCTACTGGAAGGAATGGGATTTGTGCGACGAAGCACAGGAAGCTTTGGCAATCTACTACGGGGCCGAGGTGTCGCGCGATCATCGTGGCTATTTGCCGGTCAATGTGTTCGCTCGAGTACCGCAGCAAGAGTGGCCGGAGATCGAGAAGGTGGGCCTGCGAATCTGGAAGGAAGGCGTAGAGAGGCTGACCGTATCAGGAATATCGGAGGAGACGGCATGATGCTCCCGTCGAGCACGGCACTGCAGCGAATGGACGCGGTGCGGCGTGGTTTGATGAGCGTCGACGCAGCGGCGGCCGTTCTCGGGCTCTCATCGAACCTGCGATACCTTACCGGGTTCAGCGACGAACCGGGCGAGCGATTGCTGTTGCTCATTGTACCGTGCGAGGGGGAAGGAACGCTGATTGTGCCGGAACTCTATGCGGATCAGATCCAGGCTCACTCGCCAGCCGCCGCGCTCCGGCGATGGTCGGACGGGGAGGATCCCATGAAGCTGGTTCGGGAGGTTGCTCAGAAACTGGATCCTCTTCCCGGGAAGCTCTTGTTGGACGATTCGCTGTGGGCGCTGTTCGCACTACCGGTGCAAGCCACGTTTTCAGGACGGGCCTTCGGTTTAGCATCGGACGTGATGGAAGGCTTGAGAGGACGGAAGGACGAGGGCGAAATCGCAGCCATGAGGCGCGCCGGCGAGATTGCTGATGCTGCATACGCTTCCGTGACGGCAGGACGAATCTCCGGCCTGACGGAGGCCGAGCTGGCGAGTCGGCTCGAGTCGTCGATGTTGGCCGGAGGCGCAGACGGGATTGCATTCCAGACGTTGGTCGCGTCCGGTCCGAACAGCGCGCTTCCGCACTACCGCGCCGGAACGCGGCGGATCGAATCCGGAGACGTCGTGATCCTCGACTTCGGATGCCGCGTCAACGGGTACTGCTCGGACATGACGCGGACCGTGGTCTGCGGAGAGCCGGACAGCGAGTTGCGCGGGATCCACGAAGCGGTCTGCCGTGCCCACGAGGCGGCGAGAGAGATGGTTCGGAGCGGTGTGGGTGCCCAGGAGATCGATGCCGCTGCTCGCGATGTGCTGACCGGCGCTGGCTACGGCACAAATTTCACACATCGGACCGGCCACGGAATCGGGCTCGATGTACACGAGTCGCCGTACATTGTCGAGGGGAACGAACAGAGATTGGATCCAGGGATGGCGTTCTCGATCGAACCCGGGGCCTACTTCGTAGGGGACTACGGTGTACGTATCGAGGACGTTGTCGTGGTAACTGAGGAGGGTGCAGAGGTGATGACGCATGCCCCGCAAGAGTTGAGGCGCGTCGAATGACCTACTGAACAATGAGGGAAGAAAGGAGGTGTTCCGCAATTCACATGAGGCGCTGGATGAACAATCAACAAGGAACCCTAAGAGGTGATGCGAAGTGAAACTGAGAGTACTTGCACTATCGATGGCAGCCCTCCTGTTTGGTGGGCTGGCCGTTGCAGCTGTAGAGAACGTGGCGGTCATCAACGGGTATCCGCCGATCACGGTGGACCCGGCCGTCGCGTCCGACTGGTACGATACGGAGGCGATGTACAACCTGTACAGCCCGCTGGTGTACCCCGCACCGGAGGGTGGAGCACGAGCCCACCTGGCGACAGATTGGGGAACGGTAGACGGAGATCTAACTCATTGGCGGTTCACGCTGCGTCAAGGCGTGAAGTTCCACTCCGGATACGAGATGACCGCCGAGGATATCGCTTTCTCGATGACGCGGTTCATCGCAATGGGGCAGGGCAACTCGGGGCCGTTGGGACAAGTGACGGCAGTAGTGGTCGATCGATACACGGTCGATTTTCTCCTCGACAAGCCCAGCGCGATCTTCCCCGACACGCTGGTGCTGTTCTTCCCGCTGGAGAAGAATCTCGTCCTGCAGAATATCGAGGCGGGGACCTACGGGGACTTCGGAGACTATGGCGGGGAGTGGCTGCAGACGCACGATGCGGGGAGTGGTCCTTACGTCATGACGAACAACATTCCGGGCCAGCGCTTGGACGCCACTCGGTTTGTCGATTACTTCGAAGGCTGGAGCAACGACGGTTGGGGACCGGACGAGGTGCCGATCGAGCGCCTCATCTTCATCATGGAAACCGACTACACTACGCTGATGACGTTGCTGTGGAGCGGCGATCTCGATCTTGAGATCAACGGTGGATGGCAGTTACCGCAGCTGCAGGTGATCCAGGCCGACCCAGGCTTCAGCCTCACGAGTGTCTGGGCCCAGAACGTGACGGTGTGGATGAACTCACAGGTGGCGCCGACCGACGACGAGCACTTCCGCAAGGCCATCCTCTACGCGTTCGACTACGAGAGTATCCTCGGGCCGTGGAAGGCGCTGGGCAACGGGGAGACGGGAATCATCCTGCCGAACATGGCCGGCTACGTGCCGATCGATCCGCAGCCGCGCACACAGGATCTCGAAAGGGCGGCCCAGGAGCTGGCACTGTCCAAGTACGCCGATAACCTCGGCGACGTGACGGTGGCCTTCCACTTCTGTGGTGGTCTCGATTTCGAGGAAGACATCGGGCTGCAACTGCAGGCCGACATGGCCAAGCTCGGCGTCAACGTTGAGGTAGCCGGCCCGCCGTGGGGCACATACTCTGCATCATGCGCGACTGCGGAGTCGACACCGAACATGACCATCTTCTTGTTCGCTCCGCAGGCCGCCCCCACGCACGACTACTACACCTACGGGATGTTCTCTCCTGGGGGCCTTGGGTGGATATTCTCGGCCCACTGGTACTTCGAGGACGAGCAGATCATCCAGCTTTTGGACGCAACACGGGCAGAAGCCGATCCCGTCGCGCGGCTGGCGATTTACGAGCAACTCCAGCCGCTGATCGCGGACCACGCGTTGGCGTTCTATCCGTATCAGAAGCCGACGCTGTTCGCCCACCAGGCATACATCGTCGGGCCGATTGAGTCGATCGCTATGGTCGGGCCGACCGAGAACATGCACAAGTGGCGGATCAACCTCACTCTGAAGGAGGATCTGCGCGGAAACTAGGCGACAAAGAGGGGAGCGGATCCCGTGATCCGCTCCCCATCATCTGGGAAGATCAACCGGGAGAAGCATGACCAAGTTCATCATCAAGCGGGCGTTCCAGTCGCTGTTTGTGCTTTTCGGGCTGTCGCTGCTAATCTTCTTCATTGCCCGCGTGATGCCGGGAGACCCGGCTCGCGCATCGCTGGGATTTCTGGCGACGCAAGAACAGGTGGAGCGGGTTCGGGAGGAGATGCATCTCAACGACTCGTTCCCGGTCCAGTACTACTACTGGCTTCGGAATCTTCTTCGGGGGGATTTGGGGAGATCGTCCTATACCAAGCAACCCGTCACGAAGGATCTAATCCAGTACATCCCCGCGACGTTCGAACTCATCCTGTTCGCGACACTGATCTCCGCAATTATTGGACAAGTGACCGGCGTTCTCGCCGGCTACTTCCGGAATTCCTGGTTCGATGGCGTCTCGCGGCTTATCTCCTACCTCGGAATCGCAACTCCGTCATTCGTCATCGCCATTCTTCTGCTATTCGTCTTCAGCCAAGTATTGAAGTTGGCGCCGGGGGTCGGACGGCTTCCGATCATGATGATGCCCCCTCCGAGGATCACGGGGTTCATGATAATCGACAGCCTGTTCGCGGGCCGGCTGGATCTTGCCCTCACCGCGCTCAAACACATGATCCTCCCGGCGGTCAGCCTGTCGCTGATCCACATCGCACAGGAGGGACGGATCACGCGAACGTCGATTGTCGAAAACATGCAGAAGGACTACATGACGATCCACAAGGTCCACGGAATCCGCACGTCGCGGCTGGTCTTCAAGTACCTGCTGAAGCCCTCGATCATCCCAACGGTGACCGTGATGGGCCTTGACTTCGCGTTCCTGATGTCGAACGCGTTCTTGGTTGAGATGGTCTACATGTGGCCGGGGTTCTCGCGTTACGCCGTGACGGCGATGCTCAACAAGGATCTCAACGCGATCGTGGCCGTCGTGCTCGTTATCGGACTGACGTTTGCCACCGTGAACCTGCTGGTCGATATCATCATCATGGGGCTCGACCCGACAGTGCGGCTCCGCCGAGGAGGTGGCTAAATGCAGTGGGAAGAGCGGCGCGCCGATCTGAAGGCGACGCTCGCGCAGAAGCGACACGGACTGTCGCGAGGGTGGTACAAATTCTCGCGCAACCCCCTCTCCGTCATCGGCTTGGCGGTCTTGGCGATCATCGTACTCGCGGCGGTTCTCGCTCCGTACATCACTCCCTACCCTGAGCACGCGAAGCCGTACACCAACTTCCAAGACGGGGGGAAACCACCCAGTCTGGAGTACTTCTTCGGCACGGATCGGGTCGGACGTGATATCTTCAGTCGTGTGATCTTCGGCTATCGGTTCTCTCTAATGATCGGCATCGTCGTATTGGCTCTCGGTGTCGCGCCGGGCATCATCCTCGGTTTAATCGCCGGGTATCACCAGGGGACGTGGATCGAGTCGGTGATCATGCGTATCACCGACGTGTTTCTCGCGGTGCCGCCGTTGGTACTCGCCCTGGCGATCACGGCGATGCTCACCCCGAATCTGATGAACCAGATGATGGCGATTGCGCTGGTGTGGTGGCCGTGGTACGCGCGGCTGGTATTCGCGCTTGCTTCGTCGTTGCGGAGCGAGTACTTCGTGCGCGAAGCCGAGTTAACCGGCGCGAGCAAGTTCCACATCATGTTCAAGGAGATCTTTCCGAACTGCCTGGCACCGGTGCTGACGAAAATGACCCTCGACATGGGGATCGTCATTCTGTTGGGCGCGACACTCAGCTTCATCGGGCTCGGGGTCCAGCCGCCGAAGCCGGGACTCGGAACGATGGTTGCCGAAGGGGCGAAGCGCCTTCCGGGCGAATGGTGGGGTACGATCTTCCCTGCGCTGGCGATCGTGGCTGTGATCCTCGCATTCAATCTTGTCGGAGACGGATTGCGAGACGTGTTCTCCGTCGAGGAGGTGTAGACGGATGGACCGCCTTCTCGAGGTCAAGAACCTACACGTCGGCTTCAGGATATTCGAGGGACATCTTCGAGTGCTCAACGGTGTCTGCCTTGACGTGAAGGATGGAGAGCGGGTCGGGCTTGTCGGTGAGACCGGATGCGGGAAAACGACGATGGTGAAGTCTATCCTCCGCGTTCTCCCGACGCCCCCTGCCCGGGTTACAGGCGGCGAGATTAACTACCGCGGACGCGACGTCTTGACGATGTCGAGACGGGAGATGCAGGCCCTGCGGCGCCATGAGCTGACCGCAATCTTTCAGGATCCCCTTCAGTCGCTCAATCCGGTGTTCACGATCGGGACGCAGCTTCGGGATATCGTCAAGGACTCGGCGATCGGGCGAGGAAGACGACTCTCTCGCCGAGAGATCGAGTCTCGTTGCATTGAAGCGTTGCGTGAAACCGGAATGCCCGATCCGGAACGAATCATGACCAATTACCCGATTCAGCTTTCTGGCGGGATGCGGCAGCGGGTGTGCATCGCAGAGGCCCTATCAACCAACGCGAACCTGATGTTGGCTGACGAGCCGACGACGAACCTTGACGTCACGATTCAAGACCAGATCCTGCGAAAGCTCGACGAGCTGGTGGAGGAAAGGGGCGCATCGGTCGTGATGATCACGCACTCGATGGGGGTCGTTCGCGACCTGACTGAACGGGTGAATGTCATGTATGCGGGTTCGATCGTCGAGATGGGAGAGACCAGGGAGGTTCTCCAGAACCCAATGCATCCGTATACGCAGGGCCTCATGGCCAGTGTCCCCAAGCTCACTGGTGAGGGGATCAACGAGGGGATACCCGGACGGATCCCCAGCTACCTCGATCCGCCTTCAGGATGCCGCTTCCATCCTCGATGTTCACGTCAGATGGAGATCTGCAGCACCGAATCGCCACCGTTCTTCGAGATCGCGAACGCTCACCAAGTCGCCTGCTATCTCTATCGGGAGGACAGATGAACGCGACGCCCATCCTCAGCATTGAGAATCTTGTCAAACACTTCCCGACCAAGATGGGAGTCGTCCGCGCTGTCGACGACATCTCGGTTGATATCGTTGAAGGTGACACGTTGGGGCTCGTCGGGGAATCCGGTTCCGGGAAGACAACCGCCGCGCAGTGCGTTGTCGGCATCTATCCGCCAACCTCGGGGCGGATCGTTTTCGATGGGACACCGATCGGCGTGATGTTCAATCGACGCGACAAAGAGCTGAAGAGAAAGATCCGGATCGTGTTTCAGGACCCCGGATCGTCGTTGAACCCCAAACGGACGATCAAACAGATTCTGTCGGTTCCGCTCAAGGTACACGGAATGGGAACCGAGCGGGAGCGACTCGCGATGATGAACCGGCTGCTCGAAATGGTCGGGCTGCCGCCGACGGAGTACCTGTACAAGCACCCGCAGGCAATCGGCGGCGGAGAGATGCAGATGGTGGCGATCGCGCGTGCACTGGCGACCAACCCACAGTTCGTCGTTCTCGATGAGCCGACGTCGGCTCTTGACGTGTCGGTGCAGGGGAAGATCATCAATCTGTTGACCCGCCTTGCCGAGGAACTCGACCTCACCTACCTCTTCATCACGCACGATCTGAGCCTGATGAGAAACGTTGCGACGCGGGTCGCGATCATGTACCTCGGGAAGCTCTGCGAGATCGCGAGGACGGATGAGTTCTTCCGCTCTCCGATGCATCCGTATACCCGGATGCTCCTCTCTTCAATCCCGGTGGTCACGGACGAGGAGGAGTTGCTGAAGCCGGAGAAGATCGTCTCGAAAGGCGAGATCCCAAGCCCTGTCAACGTCCCGTCGGGGTGCAGCTTCCACCTTCGGTGCCCAGAGAGAATGCCGGTCTGCTCAACCGTCGATCCGGAGATGATCGCTCTGAAAGACGACCGGGTCGTGCGCTGTCACCTGTACGATACCCCTGACATGGGCGTGCTGGACACGATCATCATCCCATAGGAGGCGCGATGATGGGCATTCGATTGGCGATTGACATCGGAGGTACGTTCACGGATCTCGTCGCCCTCGATGAGGGGACGGGTGAGATCGTCCTGGAGAAGGCGCTTACGACCCCCGCGAACTTCGCTGACGGCGTCACCGACACCATGCAGAAAGCCGGCCTCGATGCGCGTAGCGTCGACCAGTTCGTCCACGGTACGACCGTCGTGATCAACGCGCTGACGGAGCAACGAGGGCCAAGGTTGCACTGATCGCAACGTCGGGATCAACCCTACGGCGAACATGGAACTGAAAGCTGAAATCGAGGCATCGATCCCCGCGCTCTTCGAGGGGGAGGAATCGTTTCGAGCCAGCGTCGATAGGCTCATCGAAAGCCTATTGCGCCTCGCGTGAGTCTGTCATTCCTTGTGCGGGGCGGAGGCGAGTTCTTCGTCAGAACGCTCAGAGAGCCACACGCAGAATCGGCTGAGACTCTCTCTTGCGGCCATCAGCACGCGCATACCATTCTCGACGTCCGCGAGGCGGGGGTCTCCAACGTTTCCCTGGTCGGAGAAGTCGGCAACATCGAAGCCCACTTGAACGCCTTGTACATACGCGCCCCACTCTGTTGACTCGCTCGCCTTATCGAAGCGCTCCTCGCGTACTAGGTCGGGATCGATGACGAGCATCAGGCTCGTCTCAAGCGAGCCGGCGTGTGCCGTTGGCTCCGGGAAGAGCTCTGCGATCGTAGACACAATTGACAGCCACCAATTGAAGACGAAGACGTGAATGCCATCCTCCCGCAGGTGCCGTGCGGCCTCATCCAACGGACCGCAGTTGGAGGCGTGCCCGTTGACGAATACGATCCGCTGCAGATCATGCGCAGCAAGGGAGCGCACGACGTCTATGGCCTGATTGCGCAGCTGGTTTGGTGAGACGGTCAAGGTCCCCCAAAACTGACGGTGCTCGTGCGACACCCCGACCGGGAAGCCGGGGAGCAAGAGCAGGCCGTCTTGCTCGGCCGTCTCTTGCGCAATGTGAGAGGCGATGTACCAATCTGTCCCGAGCGGAAGATGCAGGCCATGCTGTTCCATGGCGCCGACGGGCAGCAACGCTACACGGGCCTGACGAATCGCGTCCCGGGCGTCCGGCCAGCTCAGTCGTGCGAGTTCCATGAAGCCCTCCTCGTGGAGCCGAGTCCACTCATCTTAGCTGACACAGGCCATCAAATACGGCTCATACGGGGATGACCAGACTGTCGAGGTCTCGCGGGTATGACGTCAAGATCTCAATCCCGGTATCGGTAACGAGGACCGTGTCGGAGTGACGGAAGCCGGCGAATCCCGGCACGTAGATCCCCGGTTCGATGGTGAGAACCATGCCTGATTCGATCGGCGTATGGTCGCCGATGTCCAGGAAC
>Ga0114923_10000289_pt1 | contig 42631 bp, 43 predicted proteins | sample SumtaG_FD_89578 | JGI IMG/M metagenome (GOLD analysis project Ga0114923, IMG submission 89578) | Deep subsurface microbial communities from Indian Ocean to uncover new lineages of life (NeLLi) - Sumatra_00157 metaG | ecosystem: Environmental > Aquatic > Marine > Oceanic > Sediment | place: near... | reverse complement strand
GATATCACACTGCGAGAATGGGACAATCTGGAAGCTCACTTACACCAGAACTTCAAGAAGAAATAGCCAGTCTTCAAGAGTTGATTAGTAACCTCATTGCAAAGTTTTTTGAAACGCATTCCCTCGAACTATAAGTGGAGGCGTTTTGAACGTTCATCTCATGCTCAATACTGGGTGGTATCAGGTCATCTTCTTCTCCTGAGAAAGTACTAGCAAACATGATTCGGTCTCTTGTTCATGTGAAAAATGCTGGATACGATACCGTTGAGCTCTGGTGCAGCAATCAACCGGACTGGGTAAGAGATACGATACAAGAAGCTCTTGATGACCTTTCACTTCAAGCATATTCAATACATTTACCAAAATTCCTTGTAGTATCCTTTGATGAAAAAGAATTCAACGATACAGTCCATTCCTCGTTCGAATTGATTGAAACTCTCGGACTCAAAGTTGCTGTGTTGCACTTACCAGAACAGGACCAACTCGCTAGTTCAAGATGGGCAAAGAGGTACGAAATACTCCTCAATAAAGCAGAAGATGTAGATTGTATGTTGACCTTTGAAAATGTCCCATACATCAAGAATGTTGACCACTACATTCTCGAAGAGATTCAAAAACATAACAATAGGTCACTGGGAATCACCATTGATATGGAGTTCATGCACATCAATGGTTCAGACATGAATTGGATGACAACTGCTTTTGGAAACCGTATTGCCAACGTTCACTTTCGAGATAGTGATGGAAATCTACTTGGAGAAAATGGAAAGAGGCACTATCTAGTTCCAGGAGATGGTGAGATCAATCTCCATCAAACAGTCGAAACCCTTCACAATTCTGGATACAAAGGACCTCTCACAATCGAGGTATCTCACAGACACAAAGAGAATATCATCAGAGCAAAGGAATATGCAGAAGATTGTTTGAGTAACTTGTAGTCATCCTCTGGATTTTTCCCAGTCCTTTCTGATTGCGGTAAGATGACCAGTATGATAATCAAGGTGAGTAAATGCACTTGCTATTACTTCTCTAACAGTCATTCCAACAAAGTATGATGGAGCTTTTCCTTCCTCAATTTTCCGCTCTAGCTCCGATTCACTGGCATCATTAATCCAGTTGAGAAGATCACTCTCACCTAAATCATAGTATTCTGCGATTTCCTTTCTTGAGGTGCCCGCCCAATCACCTGCGGTTCCTGGAGTGTATAGCTTGAATAGTTTCGGATTCTTAGGAGGTCCAGCTTTGATGAGCATGTTGAGAGAGAAATCATATACAGATGCTTGATGCGCTAGGACCCACCCCAATGATGACATTCCAGTTTGCGGGCGAAATGAAAGATCTTTGCAACCCCTTTCTTTAAGTAAGCGCATCTCCATTTCTCTCCACTTTCGAGTTGAATTTGCTGCAAGTTTGAAGAGCTCAACATCCTTCATTTCAATAATCCACCTAGTCGTTAGATAATTCAGAACTTAAGAATGCGGCTACACTAGCCAGAGGGAATGGTACAATCAGGCGCCTATCATAACACGTAAATTGTAAATTATTGCTATCAGTATGATACCCATGGCGTCAAGACCAACCACAGGGCAACTTTCTGCGAAAGAACTTCAAGAATTAAGAAGACTCATGGCAGTTAGACAAGCTTTGGATGAATGGAAGAAGAAGGGCTTTGATGTGGATATTGAAGTGTGTCCCATCTGTAAAAGCCCGCGATTGGTCAAACTTACTTCATCTCATGATTTAGGTGTATTCCCAGGTTCTTTCCAACCAGCATTATATTGTATTGATTGTGGATGGTATGGTCGAGTGGCTCCTGTAATGTCAAATCGCCCAGAGGCAGATGCAGTGCTGGAAGATCTTCAGGGAGCTTTCGCTCCACTATTGGACCCGAATGAAGACCCCAATGCAGATGTTCTCGAGAAGGAGTCCGATTAGACTCAATCACGTGGAACCCTGTGTAATTCATACATCAAAGGATTAAACGCATCAGGACAGGCATGTGTTGCAATACATTGATCGTCTAGCCATGGGAATCTTGCATTGTGCATCATCGCATAGATTTTGGGGAGCATAGAGTACATTGCACTGATGCAGATTTTCCCCTTGACTTCATCACCTGTAAAGAGAACCTCATCTCCAACTTTGTGACCCGCGGCACAGTTTCCCTCTTGTTTTACTACGCGACAAAGAATATGCCAGGGCTCATCACGTATACATTTGTCATCGGACATAATCTAGAGTAAAGCAGAGGACTCTTGTTAATCTAACGGATTTCAAACCTCGATTTCATCGTCGATTGTTGAATCCGAATCCTCTTGAGGTAATAGAGAGCAGGGTGCCTTCTCGGGTACGTCGAACAATTTTACCTCATCCGGTTCGAAAAGTGGTCCGTTTTCTGGTAATTCTCCAGCAGCGCTTAGACTCTTTTTCACTGCCATCGGTCCCACCATCTCAAGGATCATTGTGGATGCAGCAACAACGCCTAGGATTAAGATACCCATTATCTGTGCATCTCCACCCAGTGCTACAAAGGTTTCTTCAATTACGAAAGAAAGCCCTAGTGCCACACCAGCTTGACAAAGGAGACAACCACCAAGATACTTCTGGATTGCAGGAACCTCATTTACGATGCGAGCACCAAGAGCTGTTCCAAAGTATTTGGCGATGGTTCTACCACCAAGATAGAGACCTGCAGTTAATGCAATTAGCAGAAGTGATTCAGAGGTTGTTAGAAGTTGAGCCATTCTGGCTCCGACCATTACAAAGAAGATCATCACAACTGGAGCCATCACTCGTTCAAGAAGCTCAGGAACTTGCTCTTTGTCCTTACTGATTCTGGATCTTACAACATATCCAAAGACCATAGCTGCAAAGATATCACTGAAGTGGATGTAAAATCCGAGGGAATCAAGATATCCGTTAATGACTTGGATAGATCCGATCAGTAGGATTACCATTCCAATCTCAAGTTCTAGAAGTTTACCTCTGTCTTTCTGTTTGTTAACAGGATAGAGAAAAACAAAGCCAGCAACGATACCCAGTACCACTGAACCAATAATGCCTATCACAGGCTCAATCATCACAGAGGTTAGTGTTATGGTACTTGAATCAATAGTCCACAGAGCAAATGCAATAGCGGAATTAGTGAGAATCACAGCTGCAATATCATCAGCAGCAAGAACAAACATCAGCGAGGATGTGACAGGGCCTTCACATTTTGATTCCCACACTACATCAGCTGTTGCCGCCGGTGCAGTAGCACTAGCAACTGCTCCGAAAAGGAGTGCAGTTGGAAGTGGTAATGGAAACGAAATTGAGGACAATAAGAAATATGTGAGAAAAGAAACAAGTGCAAAAGCCGCAGTAGCCTCGATTATAACGATGAACAGGAGTTTCCGAATTCTACTTCCTGTCAGTTCAGGATTACTTAATTCATGGCCAATATTGTACCCAATGAGGCCGAGGGCCAGAGCAACAAAGAATCGCAAATCGTTAATCCCTTGCTCGGTAAGTATCTGAGTCAAACCAAGAACAACACCAGCAAGCATGAATCCTAGAGTTTGAGGAATTCCCAGTCGTTTGAGAATAGAAGCACCAACGTACGCAAGTACAAGTGCTGCACCAATAGTAAGAAGGAATAATTCCATGCGATAAGCTCCAGGCTTTGTATAGATGATTATCGATTAAAACCGAGTATTGCCTATTGAAGGTATTGATAGTATCTACTAATGGAATGACTGTTTAAACGCCATAACTATCATTTGAGTAACTTATAGAAATCACAAATCTTGTTCAGAAAACAATCGGGACATTTTGGATTCTGTGCTCGACATACCTCTCTACCATGTCGTACAAGATTCTTGTTTAGAGAAGGAATACAGTCGCTGGGCATTATTTGCTCCAAGAGATCATGTGCTTTCTCACGAGAAACCTTCGTATCTATTATTCCCAATCGTTTTGTAACTCGCCACACATGTGTGTCCACTGGCAAGACTGGAAGACCAAATGAGAATAGGAGAACTATAGCAGCTGTCTTTGGGCCTACACCGTGTAATGATGTCAACCACTCCTTTGCCTCCGGAATCTCCATCGTTTCAATAAGGGATAGATCGAGCTTACCAACCCGTTCTTGGATTTCTCTCAGAGTAGCTTGAATCCGTTTTGCCTTCAGATTGTACATTCCTGATGAACGGATACTTACAGCCAGTTCATCCTGTGGTGCAACGAGGACTTCCTCCCAACTAGAGTAAGTTTCTTTCAAACTTTCAAATGCACGATACATGTTGATGTCGTTGGTGTGTTGACTAAGGATTGTCATAACGAGCTCATCAATGGGCGGAAGCTTCCTTTCACTCACTTCTTTGCCATACTTGGTGATGAGTATCTTGCAGACTTTTTCTGCTTTCTTTCCAACATCTTTAGACATCGTCAGACATCTGTGCTCTTATTGAGCCTTATCAGCAAAGTGGTGTAACGGAGAAAAGCCCCTTTCGATAGTCTTTTGTTACAGGAGCATCAACATCGGAAAGAATCAAGATGAAAGTTGGAGTCATCTACGAGAGTACACGCGGTCGAACAAAAGCAATGGCAGAAGCAATTTGTGAAGGAGTCACTGCTGCGGGTGCTGAATGCGAGATTATTGATGCAAAAGAGTTCAGTGGAACAACAGGTTTCTGTGCTCTGGCAATTGGTAGTTCTACCAGAATGAAGAGAGTGCTTCCTATGGTGAAGCGAATCTTATCAGAACTTCCAGATTTGAAAGGTCTCCCAGCTGCGGGGTATGGATCGTACGGGTGGAGTGGAGAAGCTCCAGATGAGATTGATAGCAAACTGAAGGAACTCAATGCAGAGATTGTTATCGAGCAACCAATAAAAGCGAAGGACTATCCAGGTGAATCAGTTCTAGAAGAGTGTCGCAACCTTGGGACTACACTCGCAGAGAAATGTAGCTAGATAGTGCAAGTTGCATAACTCTTATCATCTACAGTTAAAATCCAAAATTCGTGGGGCTGAAAGATTGGGTCATATTAGAAGACTCACAGGATATTCACTAAGAAACAAACGTCTCTTTATTGGATTCATTCTTGCAGCTGGTATTGGTAATGTCTTCAATCTTGTTACTCCCCTCGTAACTGTTCATATTATTGATAACATCATCCTTGCAAATCAGCTAGACCAGCTCATCCCGTTTGTGATAATCTACGTAGCTCTGGGAGCTTCGTACGCCCTCTTTGATGTAATTGGAAGGTATGGAGCTGCTATAAGTTCCCAGAGAGTGATCTATCAAATTCGTGAAGAGCTCTATGATAGCTTGATGGAAAAGGATCTTGCATTCTATGATGAAAATGAAACTGGGCAGTTGTTGGCAAGAGTCACCACTGATGTGACGACGATGAGAGAGTTCCTCTTTTGGGGTTTCAGAGTAATTTTCATTGGGCTGTCAATGCTTATTGGCACTTTCTTTATCATGTATATACTAAGTCCAAGTCTCACCGTCTACATGCTTGTTGTTTTACCAATTATTGTCATGTTTATGTATGTTTTTGCAAAGAAAGTAAGACCCGTCTTTTACGCGGCCCGAAAACAGTACGGAAAACTTAGCTCAGTGCTCTCTGAGAATGTTTACGGTCACAAAGTTGTGAGGTCCTATGCCGCAGAAGAACGGGAAGCTGAAAGGGTTGAGGAAGAAAATCGAGGTTTCTTGGATCTGAGAGTCGAAGCTAGCAGACTCATGTCATTCTATCATCCGATGCTCCCATCACTCTTTGGAGCGATTGTTGGATTCCTCGTCTACATTGGCGGTTTCTTCATTGTTGAAGGAACATTAACTCTTGGAGAATTTGTGGGCTTTGTCACACTGATTGGAATGCTTATGATGCCTGCAAGATTCCTAAGTTGGGGTGTCGGAATGTATCAGAGAGCCTCTGCTGCCGGTGAACGTACATTCTACATTTTGGATGCTGAAGAGGCAGTTATGAACCCAGAGGTTCCAGTAGATGCTACGCAGTTTAAGGGTGCAGTTGATTTCGATAATGTCTTCTTCAGTTATAGTAGTGAGAGCTACATCCTTCGAGATATCACTTTGAATGTTAAATCAGGTCAAATTGTTGCATTGTTAGGCGGAACAGGTTCAGGAAAAACAAGCTTGGTAAACCTGATTCCTAGATTCTATGATGTTGATGCAAATAGTACAATCACGTACCAAGAAAAATCATACAGTGTAACTGATGGGAAAGTTAAGATCGAAGATGTCGAATATCAGGTAGATGATGGATTCGTGTCCATTGGTGGAAAAAGATTCAAGGTAGAACCTCCGGGCACTATCTGTATAGATGGTGTAGACATCAGACTTTATGCACTTACAGACCTAAGAAAACGAGTTGGAATGGTCCATCAAGACCCGTTTCTCTTTAGTGCTACTATCAAAGAGAATATCGCCTTTGGTAGACCAGAAGCCTCACTTGAGGAAGTGCAGGATGCTGCTAAGGCAGCCATGATTCATGATTTCATTCTAACTCTGGAAGAAGGATACGAATCTGAAATCGGTGAGCGCGGAGTTACTCTAAGTGGTGGTCAAAAACAACGTATTGCTATTGCTCGTGCTCTATTGGCAGACCCAAAAATCCTGATTCTTGATGACAGTACGAGCTCCGTTGATGCAAAAACAGAGATGCTTATTCAGAAGGCTTTAGAAAATCTAATGGCGAATCGAACGACCTTCATCATTACCCATCGATTGAGTACTGTTAGAAATGCAGACCTAATCGTGATGATGGAACGAGGTCAAATTGTTGAGATGGGTTCTCATGAGGAATTGATAGCAAAGGATGGATTGTTTTCATCAATACACCAGACACTTATCGAGATGGAACTTGCGGCACATATTAACAAAGACACAGCTTCAAAAGTTACCGTTCAGGAGAGTGAGAAACCTTGAGTCTAGACCATGCTGATGATCCAGATGCAAGGTCCTACGAATATGCGGATCGCACACTCCTATGGCGGATGGTCGAGTACCTTCTTGCTTATAGAAAGTTGTTCGCAGCCGTGACTATACTAACAGCGATAGGCATTGCTCTTAGTGTTTGGACACCATTCATTCTCCTACATGCAATTGACATCGATTTTCCAGCAGCGATAATATCTGGAAGTCTAGAAGCTATCACAAATACAGCAATCCTCTACATAGTTATTCAGTTCTTCGTATGGGTCACATCATATGGAACGGAATATCTAATGGCTCTGATGGGCCAGAGAGCAGTCTATGACATCAGACAAGATCTCTATACTCATGTACAAGGAATGTCTGAAGAGTTTCATGATCATTCATCGGGTGGGAGAATTATCTCAAGATTGACAAATGATGTTGACCGAATGAGTGAATTACTAGCAGGTGGACTGATCAGTACCTTTGCACAGATTTTCATTGTCTTTGCTATTGGTATAGTTATCTTCACAGTTGACTTACGACTAGCAATAGCTTCACTTACCGTTGTTCCCGTCCTTATGATCACTACTCTCTACTTCAGAAAGAAACTACGAGAGGCATATAGACGAACTCGAAAGACCATTTCAAGTGTAACTGCTAACTTTGCAGAGAGTATCTCAGGAGCAAAAGTAACGAAGAGTTTCGCTCGTGAGAGAATAAGCGCAGATATTTTTGCAGAATTAAATGAAGCAGATTATGAGTCCAATGTTGATGCTGGCAAGGCACAAGCTGGATTCTTCCCCATAATTCGTTTCATCAGCGGCTTAGGACTTGCAATTGTTCTTCTCATCGGAGGATGGCTATATCTAGATCCCGCTTCTGTAATGTCCTTGGGCACGATTGTCCTATTCCTACAGTTCAATAATCGATTCTTCAGACCGATACTCATCATCGCTAACTTCTACACATCTGTTCAGAGTGCATTTGCTGGAGGAGAACGAGTCTTTACTGTACTTGATTCCGTACCTGCAGTAATGGACCGACCAGATGCCATACCAATGCCAGAGATTGAAGGTCGTGTTCAATTCAATGATGTGACTTTCAGATATGGCGACGGACCTGTAGTTCTTCAGAACTTTGAATTGGATATCAAACCTGGAGAAACCATTGCCCTCGTTGGAGATACGGGAGCTGGTAAGACAACAGTCGTGAGTTTACTGAATAGATTCTACGAGATTATTGATGGTTCAGTCAAAATAGATGGCATCGATATTCGTTCTGTCACTCAGAGGTCATTGCATGCAAGAATTGGACTTGTTCTACAAGATCCATTTCTCTTCATGGGCACTATCAAGGAAAACATCAGATATGGCAAACCTGAAGCAACCGATGAGGAGCTACTCAACGCTACTGAGGTAATTGGAGCTCGTCGAATCTTTGAGAATCTTGAAAATGGATTTGATACAGAAGTAGGTGAGCGGTGAGGTAGACTGTCTGAAGGAGAACGTCAGTTAGTCAGCTTTGCACGTGCACTGCTTGCAAATCCGAAAATCCTTGTTCTTGATGAAGCCACAAGTTCAGTGGACATCTATACTGAACATGCAATCCAAAAAGGAATGAAAGCACTTCTCGCAGGGAGAACTTCCATTGTTATTGCACACAGGCTTTCCACCATTGTCAATGCAGACAGAATAATTGTCATCGAGAATGGACAAATAGTAGAAACTGGAAAGCATGCAGATCTCATGCGGAGCAAGGGCAAGTACTACTCACTCTATGAACTTCAAATCAGACCTAGAGCTATACAAAGGTCAAGTTAATTCTAAAAAATAGAGGGTGAGCTCCCGTCAGAGGACAGGAGCTCGGAGTGTACGGAAACGAATCAAGCATGAATATGATTGACATCTCGAGATAGAGAAGTGGATGATGTCAATTCTGAAGATACCTGACGGATGAAATTCACTGCAGTTGTTTCTATACGTGAAAGTCGTGTGCTGCATTCATCCATCTTGCATCAATCCTTCCAATCAAAGTCGTCTACATTATCATAGGGATAGGATGCAGCGGTTCTCATCATTGGCTTCATAGCTTTGAGCCCTTTCAAGCCCTTCAATGCACCTGCTACAGATCGGGTTACAATTGGACCAATATCCACGATATCATCAAGTCCACTAATGCGACCTTTGCCAACAATGAGTTGTTTACCATCCCTATTTGTAATCACTACACCGGATTTACTTACTGAAACCATGTTATCATCTCCTATTACATAGACTAGTTTACCATGGGTGAAAACTAGCCCTTTTTCTTCACTGAGGACGAGAAGGACCTTTGTTTCCTCAGAGTCAGTTCCAAAGAAGATCCTTGCATCGCTCTTGTTGTCAATCTTTGTCTGTTTATTCCCACCATTGATGTGATCCTTCATAGATGCTTCAATAGCCTGAGTGAATGCAGAAGTATCATTGAATCCCGTAGTCTGAAGGTCTGAGTTCTCAGCCTTCTTGGATATGTTGTCCAATGAAGCGGAACCAATGAATAATGAGATACCCTCTAGAGTATCAGTCACAGATTCACCCATTGCACCCATATCAGTTTCTGCAATTGCGTCAACTGCAAACTTGGAGGGACCTGCATAGGCAATCCCCACTCTCTTATCATCCTCAAGGAGGTATACCCACACGCACCCAGGTTCCATTCGGACATAGGCTTTCTCGTGTGAGATGATGTCGTATTCTTCGGTCACTACCATTGCATTGGTATCGGGTTTTAGATTCTTCATCTTTGTTTCCTCCTTAGTCCTTCCAATCCATTGAATCGAGGTCGTCATCTTCTCGACTTTCTTGACGTTCTTCTTCCTGCTCCCTAAGCTCTTCGAGTCGTTCGTGCTCCTCTTCCTTGGCATCCACCAGTTCATCAGCAGCATCTTCGAGCTGATCCTGAGTCGCTTCGAGTCTTTCAGAAACTCGTTCAAGGTGTTCTGCAGCCTTCTCGAGCTCCTCCTCATCCTCTACTATGATTACCTCTTCAGCATCAGTATCTTCTTCAAAATCAACTTTGATCTCAGCCTCTCCGTTCGATCCATTGTTGCCAGTCTTATCACGTTGTCTTTCGACACGGTGAGTTAACCACTGAGCAAGTCTGTAAGCTAAACGTCCTTCAACTGTTAGGTAGTAGGTTCCACGAACCTCTCCTTTCACAACATAACTTGCCTCAACTAGGGGATTCAAGTGATGTGTCAGAGAGCTACCAGTCTTTGTCGTGAAGATCTCAATCTCATTGAAGGTCTTACCACCTTCCTTCAGAAATTGTAGTATCCTCAATCTTTCCTCGCTACCCAACGGAGCAACTATCTTTGCGACACGTTCAGGGGGAATTTTCTCAATATCTTTCTTGCGAATTCTTCTTCCCTTTCTACCTTTTCGAGATGCTCTACGAACATGAATTCCAGGAATTCTAATACTCTTTCCAATTCCTTCTACATCCTTGATGCTCATCTCAATAGATTTGCCAAGTCCTTCCATCATGTCCTCAAGACTATCAGTGATCCCACCAATGTCGATGTCAATATCTTTACCAGCTCTGAGTCTTCGTGGAGCACGAGGTGCGCGTGGTGGTCTTGGCTTTCTTCCATGACGTGCTTTTTCTCCATCAATTTCTTCTTTACGACGAAGTGTATCTTCTCTTTCTCGTCGTACATCCTCGACCTCTCGGCGCAGCTCCTCTTTGAGTTTGCGGACCTCGTCGAGTTCGCGTTTAATATCGTCAATATCTTCAGTCATTGTAATTCGCTAACTGTACATTATTACATTTCCATATAAATGTATCGGAATACAGTTGTTCGTTTTTTTACCAAAATCATAGGAATTTTCATTGTCTAGCTAGAGTGAACGTAGAAGCGTTCTATGCGACATATGCTTATATTGCAAATTAAGGTCGTTGCATTTGCCTGTTGCCAGGGGGTTGGAAACTCTATTGTAACCATGCCTCTTCATGCAGGACACTATCTTAGAGGAAAATACAATGGCAAAAGCTAAAGCTAAGAAACCAAAGTTTACCTTCTTTGTTAAGAAGGCTGTACAAGACTTCGCACGTGAGAACAAGATGATGGTTGGATCTGATGCGTATGGTGCAATCAACACTCAGATCAACGCTATGTTGACCGAAGCATCCAAGCGATGCACGGACAACAAGAGAAAGACTCTGAAGGCTTACGACTTCTAAGTTACCAGTATAAAGAAAGAAAAAGTTTGGGCAGTCTAGTACTGCCCACTTTCATTTCGATCGCTCTTTTTGATAATCAATCTAAATGCACCAGTAGTTAGTGCGAGTCTTGTACTTTCCAAAGACAAATGGTATTGCAGATTTCTGATAGGACAGTACATGTGGGGTTCGTAAAAATGGAGCAGACTCAAACTCTTGAAGAAACAATCCTCTTCCTTCTACTAATGATTTTAGGGGTTCTAGCTGTTCTTCTTACATTTGCGTATATGGTGTACGGAGAAGTAGAAGAATAAGTGAAAAGGAATAGAAAACCCAGCCCGCTCGGACTGGGTATTGAACTAAATCTATCTTGCATCAAGCACTTTCTTGATCTTTGAAATTAACTCAGGAAGATACTAGGTTTCGCTTTGCGTTCTAAGATAAATCACAACAAAACCACAATAGAGTAAGAGAATAGGGATTGGAATCATAATTGGGATATAGGTCTCGCCTTCAGAACTAAGAAACAGGACTCCGGGAATAGATATCAGTAGTGGAATTATCTCAGATACTAGGCCATGAACCATGAATCGTCTGGATGATATCGCACCATTCAACAATCTCCACATCCCTCGGAGAACAACAAGCCGGTAGAGATAATAGATGAAGTACTCGAGAGCTGAAAGTATCATCAGACCATAGGTTTCTGGTAACTCCCAAGTAATTGCCATGAGTCCGTTAGGACCAGGTCCGACATCTATATGGTATCCATATGGGACCATAAAGACTATGATTACAGTGATGATAATAAGAATGAGTTTGATTCGCTGAATCATTGAGGAATTAGATTCCATCATTATCAAGCAAAATCTGTTGTTTTTCTTGTATTTAGAGTGTTGAACGACGTAAGAGCTAATGAGAAATAGTGAGAGCCTGCTCAATCGCAATGACTGAGCAGGTATTCATTTTATCTTGCATCAAACACTTTCTTGATCTCTGAGATCAACTCTGGAAGAATGGTGAAGATATCTCCCACAATCCCAAAGTCTGATGAACCGAATATCGGGGCCTCAGGGTCTTTATTGATAGCAACTATGAGATCACTTGAGGACATGCCTGCGAGGTGCTGGATCTGACCTGAGATTCCCAGCGCAAAATACAGCTTGGGACAAACGGTCCTACCAGATTGACCGACCTGCTGAGTTGGAGGTAACCAACCTAAGTCGACGATTGGTCGTGAACCACCCACAGCAGCGTCAAGTAAATCAGCAAGTTCCTTTGGTAGAGAGAGGTTCTCAGGGTCTTTGATACCACGACCACTACAGACAATGACATCAGCTTCTTCAACCGATTTCATTCCCTCTACAACTTCACTGACCTTCTCAAGGACACGAGTACGGACCTGAACCGGACTTATCTGAATGTCAGCCTTCTCAACTTCACCGGTACGTGATGTGTCAGGTTCTGATGGCTTGAAGACATTGGGTCTTACGGTGGCAATCTGAGGTCTTCTTGCTGGTGTGATAATCTCAGCAATGATGTTACCACCAAAGGCTGGACGAGTCTGGACAAGTTGACGTTCGTCATCAATCTCAAGACCTGTACAATCAGCTGTGCAACCCACACCCATTCTAGCTGCAATTCTGGGAGCAAGGTCCCTTCCATTGCCTGTTGCACCGAATAGAACAACGCTTGGTTTCCTTGGTGCTATTAATGAGGTCATAGCAATGGTGTAAGCATCTGTTGTATAGTCTGTGAACATCTTGTCGTCAACAACAATGACCTTGTCTGCGCCTTGATGGATTAGGGTATCAGTATGATTCTCAATCTCATGACCAATGATAACTGCGATAAGATTCTCACCCAGAGCATCAGCAAGTACTCTTCCCTCAGTGACAAGTTCTAAAGCTACACTTCGGAGTCGACCTTCATTTGTTTCACAAAATACCCAGACATCATGGTATTCCTTAACCTGGGACTTGTCAAAGGCACGACGTTCAATGTGAATGGCATCAACGGGGCAAATCTCTTCACACGAACCGCAGTAGACACACTTGTTCATGTCGAACTTGACTTTGTCGCCATCTTTCTCAATCGCATCGAAGTTACATACCTTGGGGCAAAGCATGCATCCATTACATAGATCTCTATCGTAATTGAATTTCATCTTAGATTGCCCCCTTCTTTGTAAGAAATTCTACAAGCTGTTTCACAGCAGCCGCAGTATCTTCACCATCTACAATGATTCCACCCTTCTTCTTCTCTGGTGGGTATACCTTTCGAACCACAGTAGGAGAACCATCCAGACCAAGAAGCTCAAGTTCTGTCCCCAGAGTTTCTGCATTTACCTCTTCGAATGGCTTCTGTTTTGCCTTCATGATTCCCATGATATTAGGAAGTCGGGGCTCGTTGAGTCCCTTTGTAGCAGTAAGAAGTGCAGGTAGTTTAGCCTTGACAACTTCATATCCTTCATCGGTTTCACGATGGCAAGTGATGTGTTTCCCATCCTCGCTGATCTCAATCTTGCGAACATAACATATCTGTGGGACACCAAGAAATTCAGCAAGTTCGGGACCAACTTGTGCAGTGTCTCCATCAATTGCCTGTTTTCCACAGATGACAAGATCAAATTCCATTTTCTTGATATATTCAGATAACGTGAAAGCTGTAGCCAATGTATCAGCACCAGCAAATGCAGGATCAGTCAGATGCACTGCGTTGTCGGCGCCCATTGCTAGAGCCTTGAGTAGGACATCCTTTGCTTGTGGTGGTCCCATTGTGATAATGGTGACCTCTCCACCGTGAGCCTCTTTCAATTGAATTGCAGCTTCTACAGCAAGCTCATCAAATGGATTAATGATACTTGGAACACCATCTCTGATGAGTGTGCCCGTTTCTTCGTTCATACGAACTTCAGACACTTCGGGAACCTGCTTTACAGGTACAACAATCTTCAACGCACGTCAACTCCCGTGGTATGTATGCGTATCGGCAAGTGGACTAAATATAAGCCATGCGATACAGGAGAAGCATGCCAGTTCATATGCATGTGCGTTGAAATTTGTCAGTAGTCTATTTTTTTGATAGCATCTGATGATATTCCAGTTGTGGTCTTTGGTGGATCTACGAAAGACATGGCGTGATCTGGAGAGAAGTCGTATTCTTCGTGAAGTAATCTCATCACCATCTCTTCACCTTCTTTGTGAGCGTTATTGAATTGCATCTCCAATATAGGACTATAGAGCAGTAGTGGAATAAAGATAGCAAGCATAACAAGCCGTAGTGGTAAAATAGTAGGACCGTAGTTTGTAACATAACCAGCGAGAAGTTCATTCACTTTGAAAATAACCTCAATCCATCCCCATCCGATACCAAAGAATAAGCTAACTTGTCTGATATGCTTAAGTCGTAGATGTAGCTTGAAATCTCGTTTGACCCAGTCATCATATCCCTCATGACCAAAAGGATACTCCAAGACACCATTTTTTCTGAATATCGATATCGCAAGCTTTCCCAAAAACTCCCTATTCTGTCGCTCAATAACAACAACAGTTCGATATCTTCTCTTCAGGAACCCACCTATAGTAAGAATAGAGAAGGCAATCAAAACGATGGCCCATACTACTGCAACCATTATCATCAATACAGCAATTATGATTATACCTACAAGCAGTGCTTCGCCATCCCCAGAACCACCACCACAACCACTGCAATCACAGTAACCTCCACCACCAGTAGAGTAGATTTCGGGTTCAGCAAAAACCCTACCAGTTTCTGTAGTCATTACAGCCTCTTTTTTACCAGGAGTGATTCCTGTTATTTCTGCCACACTGGTTCTGACGGAGCTAGCTGAAACCCCGTAAGCTCTTATTTTCACTCTTTGTGAAGACGTGCTATACCCATTATCATCCATTTCCCTAAACACCCCAACTGAGTAACAAACTCAGTGATGATTGTCCCATCATGACTCGTCTTTCCGAGACAACCGCGAAATCCCAAACGACTCTCTCATCGAACAGATATAAATTCTAACACGATATTGTACAACAAGTTACCCTACGTAATGCTTTTATGAGTGCACCACCGCTAAACGACTTAGTTCCTTTAATCATAGAGGAGAGTAATTACAATAGGCAAAGAAAAAGCAATTGGAGCAATTATCTTCATCTTCGCTCTGCTAGTACTCGTTTACTACGTTATGGGGTTAGCAATCATCCCACTGTTTCAACTCGAAGCTTGGGTTACTGCTACATTTGGGGGCCTCGCATTCCTCTTCGATCCAAACCTATTAGTTAGACTACCAATCTTACTTGGAGTTGTACTAATCATGGTCATTGCGATGTGGATTGGATATACAATGCTCACCACTCCAGCTCCAGAGCCACTCGAAGATTTTGACTTCGATGAAGAAGAAGTTACAGAGAAGAAAGAGGATTAGTCCTAATCTTCCTGAAACATGACTATAGGGCCGCAGGGCCCTATCATCTCATTTTATAGATTCAGTTAGTTTACTCAACAGTTACACGAGTATGCTGCACCTTTTCGCCCTTTAGAAACAACTTGAGGTTCCCATATTCCATCATCGAAATCAGTCCAACATTCAATCCTTTCTCGATTTCAGAAGTAACAGGAATGATTGACTTCAACTTCCCTTTCATAGCGCCACTCGCATCAATAACACCGGAAACCCCCATCCGCTCCAAAGTAGCTTCTAATTCTTTCAAATTGATTATCTCAATGGGGCGAGCATCTGGAACTTCCTTTGGGTCTGCTTCATAAATCCCAGTTACATCAGACGCAAATATTAGATTCTTAGCTCCCAGTTCCTTTGCAAGAAGGACTGCCAACTGATCCCCGCTACCGACACTCCATCCCATAGCAGTGTCAATTAGCATGTCACCTCCAAGAAGGGGAACTGTTTCTAGATCCACGAAGCTTTTCAGCGAATCAAGAAAGTAGTTGGTCATCCTCATTTTCTTAGACACAATCATGGAAGAAGGATGTAGAAGTACCATAGGGACCTCTATCTCGTGGAATTGCTTCACTATCATTTGTCGGAACTCATTGACTTTCGCCTGTGTCTTGGCAATAGGTAGTATCTGGTCAGTGCTTTGGAATCCTTTGTGAAGTTGATGCTCTAATACTAGCGGATGACCATAGGAACCAACACCATGTACCAAGATTAGTGACTGTATCAGCCCTTCACTGATACACTCCTTGATCTCTTGAGCTGCAGAATCCAGTACATCTTTCCGAATGACATATGGTTTAGTCTTGTCAGTAAGGAGAGAACCCCCTAGTTTGAGAACAGTTAGTTCTTTGCCCATGGTAAATCACCTTAGAGGTAGTTCATATCGTGAGAAGCGGGAATGGCCACCAAACAGGTATGAAGGTGTAGAACAAGACGACCATAACGATTACAATAATCGGAACAGTCCAGTTGTCTAGACCTTTTGGTGTGATTGCCTCTACGATTGTAGCTACAAGGCTAATAATGAGAAATGGAATTATCAGTGCAAAGATATCAAATCCAATCTCAAGAGAATAGATGAAAGTTAGAATGAAGCTAAACAAGAACGAACCTATGAACATGCCAAAGGAACCTGCTAGAGTCTTCTCTGCACCACCTATTCCAAACTTGCGTTCACCGCCGTATTTGCGACCGATTATATCTGCAAGTCCATCGCCTCCCGCCAGACACCCAAACATAACAGCGACCAAGGGAGTTGCTCCAGCAATTCCTGTAACAGGTACATAGAACCAGAGAATAGTGGCAATACCGAACAGCACAACATAATATAGAGTACCACCTAGTAATTCCTTGGGGTCACCAGTTCTTGACATAGATTTGACAAAATCCTCGTTTACCATTTTACCAGTACCAATTGCCACGAAGAGAAGTATGAACATCAAGGGTACAAGAAATGCTACCCAGCGACTGAAAACTCCACCCGAGAAGAGCATCCAGCTAAGCATTCCGATGGGTGCAACGACCATATGAATTACTTTTCGAGTGACAATCGTTGAGAGTTTACCACTCTTTTCAATTGCAGCATTGATTTGTACTGCCATCAAAACCGCAAAGAATGCAATGAAAAATGCAATGATATCCCAAACCAATTCAAGTCCGGGGCCTAAAGGATTGAAAACCATACTATATCCTCCAAACTGACTAAATCAAAATTTACTAACTAAGTGTGCTTTAAGTGTGCCGAGTTAATCACTTTGAGCGAGGATTAATAGTAATCTAGCTCAGTGCTCTTTCTATCAAATCCACTCCAATCTTAGCAAGTTTCTTTGCGTTATCTACAGTTTTTCCCTCAGCAAAGATTCTATACAATGGTTCAGTACCTGATGGACGAATGAGAATCCAACCATCATCATAGAACAATTTTATTCCGTCAATAGTGATACGTTCTTCATCCTTTGTGAAAACCAATAACTTCTCCTTCATCGAACTCATTTTCTCTGCAGGAATCTTCAGTTTCTGTTTTTCCGTATAGTAAGTTGGTAATTCACTGATTAACTCTGATAGTTTCTTGCCTTCTTTACTCATTATTTCAACAATGAGTGCAGAGGTCATAGGCCCATCACGAACTGATTGAAGAGGAGGGTAGAAAACCCCACCATTTTCCTCACCGCCTAATTCAGCATTGATTTCTTCAACCCTATGTGAAACATCAACACTACCCACAACAGTCCAGTCAATCTTTGCTCCAGCTTGTTCGACAGTATCTTCGATGAGTTTACCACTGCTGATTGGTGTAACCAAGGTAGAACCTTTCTTCAGAATTCGTTTTGCGATGATAGAAAGTGAATGATCTCCCGAAACAATGTTTCCGGATTCGTCAACGAAGGTTGCTCTATCAGCATCACCATCATGAGCAATTCCGAGGTCAGCGCCAACAGATTTCACGGTCTTACGTAATTCAATCACATTCTCAGGAGTGGGTTCAGGAGACCTGCCTGGAAAAGAACCATCTAGTTGTGAATTAAGAGATATCACCTTGCAACCCAAATCTCGCATGAGTTTTGGTGTAACTAGACCTCCCACACTATTAGCTGAATCAATGACAACAACGAGGTGTCTTTTCTGGATAACTTTTGTGTCAATATGGGACTTGATTCCAGCTATGTGTTGATCAATAGCAGTCTTGTCCTGTGTGACTGAGGCAAGGTTATCCCATGCAGATACTGTAAAATTATTTGAGAAGAAAACAGACTCGATTTTTGTTTCAGTTTCTCGTGATGTCTCAATACCATTGCTACCCATTACCTTGATTCCATTAAACTCAGCAGGATTGTGAGAAGCTGTGATAACGACCCCACCAGACGCATCCATGCGCGGGACTACATATTGCAGGGTAGGTGTGGGAACATAACCGATATTGACAATGGAACATCCCGTTGAGAGCAATCCTGCAATCACCGATTTGGAGAACATTTCCCCTCCGTTTCGAGCATCACGACCCACAACAATCTTACCAGGTCCAATCGTCGTACCGATCGCTTTGCCAAGTTTGAGAACCAAATCAACTGTCATCGTTTCATTGATGACTCCACGAACACCATTTGTTCCAAACATTTTCTTCCTTGTCATTTAGTCACGTCCTGCAAACTGTGCTCCTAGGCCATAACTTAAGAGCTATCATCTGTTTGAAAACTTGGTGGTATAGGTGCCAATCTTTGGACGTTCGAGAGATACCGAGTATGAGCGAGCTGCAAGACAACTTGCAAGTGGGGAAACACTTGCAGCAATTGATAGCTTCCGTGAGATTATTTCAAAGAGGCAAGACCACACAAACGCAAGAGTTTCTCTCGCTGTGGCTTTAATGCAAGCACAGGATGAACCCGATATTGATAGTCCTCTTACTATTGAAGCTCTGGAGCACCTCGACACAGCTGCTTCATTAGCTCCGAATGATCCAGTGCCTTACTTCAACAAAGGAGTACTTCTCAGGGATTTGAAAGAATTTGACAAGGCTATTCGAAGTTTTGAAATTACTCTGGAAATTGAGGAACGATTGGCCCCGGCAATTCTCCATATGGCTGAGATCAATTACGAACTAGAAAACTGGGAGAAAGCAATCGAATTAGCCCGACTAACCCTTGTGAGAGACCCTGGTATGGAAGGCTCCATGGGTTGGGTTCGAGTTGCCATGAGAAAAGCAGGTCTCCTTGATGACGAAGGAAATGTCATCGACAAACCTGAAGATGATACAAGATGGCCAGTACGCAAGCCTTAAATTCGGACTTTCTCGTTTCAGCGATGTTTGGGATGGTCACGGCTATCCCCGTCTATCAAATTAGGTGATTACATGTCACAGAAAGCAGAACCAATGTACCGCGGTTACCCCCTATCAGAGCTAGTCAAATTGAACATGGACTCGCTCATCGAACTGCTCCCCACACGCAGGAGAAGGACTCTCAAGAGAGGACTCCCTCCACGCCAGAAGAAACTCCTGATGAAACTCAGAGCTGCCAGGAAGTCTATAAAGAAGGGTAAAGAGGTCGTTGTGAGAACCCACTGCCGTGACATGGTCGTTCTCCCTGAAATGGTTGACCTCACCATCGCCGTTCACAACGGTAACAAGTTCAATCGCGTCAAAATCATCCCGCAGATGATTGGGCATGTGCTTGGCGAATTTTCGAGCCCGATGGCGCGTGTTAAGCACGGAAATCCGGGTATCGGTGCTACCAAGTCTTCTGCGTACGTTCCGCTGAAGTAAAAGCCCGTATTTGGAAAAAGGAGCGTTATGCGCCCTTTTTCTCTTTCGATTTTTTAAGTTTTTCTTGAACCGTATCAAGTGATGGAAAGGGTTTCCCGAGAAAAAGCCCTCTGAGTTCAATAAGGTCAGAAAAGTTGAGAGAGAACACAGACTTGATAATCTCGTTCCATTTCTTCTCCGCTTCCTCATCCCTTGATTCGATGACTGCCTTCTTGAGTAGAAACTCCTGTTCATCCATCTTATCTTCATTCATCAATAACTCCATCAAATCAACTTCCCGCTTTTCAGCTAGATCATCGAGGTATCCATGAATAGGCCCGGTTATCTCACATTCTTCAACCATGCGCTCTCGCCTAGCTTGTTTTCTGTCGAACTCATCCTCTATCTCCTTTTGCCATTGTTTGTATTCCTCACTCTTCTTATACTCTGGCATTAATCCATAGCACCAAACTCGGTTGTCGCCCCAGCTAGTCCCAAAATCCTCAATGATATCTTTTGCATAGATACTCTTGGTATCATCCTCAGAAAATCCTTGCTCAACCAATCTCTTTGCAGCAAGGTCAACAGGCAGCACTCCCAAATTGTCTGGATCATTCTGCTCTCTCAAAAGCTGAATCAGCGCTTTCACTTCAGGGCGAAGAGATTTGTATAAAGCAATCTTCTCAGGGGGAAGAATTTTGAGATGCCACGTAAATCCACTACGTACTGGCATCCCAAGTTCTCTCATCTTTGAATAGGCTAGTTCATCCGGTGTCTTGTCAATCTCCCAATCATCAAGAGCTCGTTGAATGATTTCACGTATTTGGGACAATCCACATTGCAGACCAGCGACCTCAATACTATCTTGCATTCTTCGTTCAACAACTATGATAGGGACACCTGCAACTCCAGTTTCATCACTTATCGTATCCATCATTATTTTTTTGAGTAGAGTTAAGTCACATGTCATTAATTTTCCTCCTCAAGTTCAATTTTCTCTTTCAAATCAGGTCTACTCTCAACCCATCTCTCAACTTTAGATCTCTTACGTATATCATCTGGAGGACATTTAAGCGCAACACGCATCGTATCCTTCAGTGTACTTGTTTCATAATGCCAGAGACCAGATAACCTACCAGTATTTTCTGAATAAGTAACATAAGCAAAATATTCCCTTGTTTCGATTCCATGTTGTCTCAGACCGTTTTGTTCAGCAACCATCAACTTGGGGGGATTATCATTTACGATTGTTTTCAATTCCCTAGCTATTTGAGAAACTTCTGCATCCGTTGAATACGTTAGGTCATCAAGTGTACCTTTCGTTAGCTTGTATCGAACTTTGAATAGTTCATCTTCAGATCGGTTTCCTTTATCTCGAACAAATTCAGCCATCTTCTCAGATGCCGTATTTTCAATGCCATATTCCAGAGCTCTTTTAGGATCCCGTAAAACAACACCCCGGTCTACTTGGAATGCGGCCCTACCATTTATGTCAAATTTGAAATTACCATCTTGAACCCAAAGTGATCGATAGTATTCCAGATTCTCTATTCCCGTCGATTCATCCAACCATTGAGGCCATCCCTCGTTCTGCAGGGTCTTATCACCCTTTGTTAACCCACGTCGCTCCAATGCCCTACCATACGCGGAAGCGTACCGAGTTCGGATTACTCCATTTGGTCGAATGTCCTCACTGCGATAGACGTCCCCAAACTGGTCTATCTGCTTATTGACAATATCCACCCGGTCACGATTTGATTCTGTATACACAAATCCGCTGCTTGATAACTCAATGTGTCCATCCGATAACCCAGTACCAAGAAGTGACGTGAACATGGACTCTATCTCAGTTTCATTCATTCTAAATTGAGGATTTTTTATTCCCCCAACACCTTCTCTTACTTGCCCAATCTGCTCAATACTACTCTGCATATCCCGAATGCTCTTACCAGTTGTATCTAAAGAGAGATGAAGCGTTTCGCCCTTGAGATACGGCGTGTTTGATTGTAGATCGTAGTTAGGAATACCACAAGTACTACCTCTTTTGTAGTCAGTTATCTGATCTACTATATCACTCAATCTTTTCGGACCACTTACTCCCAACCTAGTCTGCACCTCAACTGTGAGTGAGTTCTTCTCTTCAAGGCTGTTGAAATGGAACTGCTCATTCTTGTAGATGTTCATCCAGTTCCACTCGGAGGTGTCAGCTCTACGGATGTACAGTTTGCTATCCAAAACTCCGATGCGTAATCTTACATCAGGATTTCCTTCAAGCCCCATTCGTTGATTCAGGACAGTCTCAACTTCTACACGCTGCTCATGAATCGACTGTGCTACATCCCTAAGCCACTTAGGACCCCCACTATGGTATGGTCTGAGCTCACTCCATTGTACACGGGTTGATAACTTAGAGTTTTGATACATACTCTCAATAGCCTGAGCGAGCTGATTGGGATCTGGTTCTTTCACATCCTTCAAGTGTTGGAAATGCTCGTACACTGTTGACGGGTCGATTCGATGTTCGAATGCTTCCGTTGCAAGCTTCGCTTCATGGGACTCTCTGGCATTTTCATAAATCTCAAGACGTGCGATGAGCTCCTGCGTCTTCCGCTCACTCAGCCATGATGCCAACTGCTGCTTCCCAACTTTGTTCTCTCTTGCAAGGTCCTTCACCATCTTATCAGGGAGGTCTCCTCTTGCCTTCAAATCCGTGAGTGTTGTATACACTCTTGCCTCATGGTCCAACTGCTTGAAATCTGGTAGGTCCTTGACAAAGGGATGACGTTGCAAAGCACGTTCGTATTTCTCAGGTGTATCAATGTGAAAAGTTTCTTTCACTTCCACTGTTTCTAATTCCGGGATAGTTTCAATTGCCTTATGGGTGAGGCGAGTAATTCTGCCTTCGAGATACCGTGATCCACTACCTTGACTAATTCCAACTCTCTTCGACACATCAGCTATGGTCCCACCCTTTGCTATCTCATCCAGAAACTCGTAATACTTTCTAGCAGACTCAAGGTCCTTCGGGTAACTCACCTGAGCCTTGGTATGAGTTTCATGATATGGATGGTTCAGTCGATTCTCCAACTCCTCAAAAGAATCAACTCCCTGCAGATTGTTTTGAACCTCACGAATCTTCTCCTCAACCTCTTCCTTCGTCATAGCACTCTCAAGAGTGGGATACATCAATGGACTAGCGCTCTCAACTACCCAGGCACGAACTGTCTTTTCGGGTTCATTAACCTCTTCAGAGAATCTGATAATCTCTCCACTTGAAACCCACTTCCTGTGCCCGAACCGTTCCTCCGCCTTGAAGTGATTCTCACACTGCCCCAGCATCTTCTCATAGTTACGATGCTCCTTCATTCCAGGCATTTCTTGTTCGACTACTTCCTCCAATTCCTCAGTTGATGATACCTCCCTCCCCTGAACCTCAGGACTGTACATCTTGACCTCGCGATTACCGAGCTCTTCGAGGACTTCTTCTGAGACAGTTTCTCTGACATCTTTCACTTGTTCTGGTGCATCAGAGGTTTTCTCGGAGGGCTTGTCAGTTTCTTTCTGAGTAATTTCTGATTCTGACACAATCACTCTGGGTCCGTTTTCTTGTTCCGTTACCTCAAGGGATTTCTCTGATGATTGGTCATTCTTTTTCTCAAAATCTTCTGATTCTACTTGATCGGTTCGTTCTAATTCTTCTGAGGTTTCGCCTTTATCCTCAATACTATCTTTCACAGACACATATGCTTCCAGTGTCATTTGAGTTCCTTCGCTCTTGGGAGGTTGTATATCATTATCCTCTACACTCACATCACTGCTCTCAATCTTCTCAAGAGCACGTTCCTTTCGCTTTGTGACCTCCTCCAGATTGAACTCTATCTTCGAATCGGACTCGTCAATCTTTTCGAGTGCCTTTTGCTTTCGTTGCTCGATATCTGCTGAGAGCGATTCACATACCTCAATCTCTCTCTCTGCATCCTCAGACTCGCGAACCTGTATCGCACCCTCACTCTCGTGATAGTCCTTACGTCGCTCGATCTTACCCCCCAGAGATAGACCCCCTATCCGAGCTGCTCCTGAAGCCGCTCAAGTGTGGAGACCATCAGGTGCTCGCTCAATAGATTCGGGTACAGGTTATGCGTGTGCTTCACAAGACGTTCAGCAATCCAGAATTGTTTGACACCCTTGTACTGGAACTCATCCACAACATCAATGACCATAGTCACCATTGGCTCAAAGTCACCATCCTTCAACGGTTCGATTCGTTTCACGAGATTATTCACGTACTTTGGATTTTGAGCAAGGTCACGAATGTGGTTGTCCAGAAACTCATGGATGTTCTTACGCTCTGTCACTTTGATACCATTGGTCTCAATGGGAGCAGGACCAACTCCTGTGGGTTTGATCTGGTCAGAAGGCTTTGCACGTGCAATTCTATCCCGAATCTCCTTGGGAATTTCAACACACTTCCCTAATCCAGGATACTTCTCATAGATAGGTTCCATATGCTTGATAATCTCTTCATCCTTGATTTTCCGCTCTGGTAGTGGAAAGTCAAGGTACAAGTTCAGGGGGAGTATCTTTACACTGCGTGCAGCACCCTCACCCTCAAGGAAGACGATGGTTTCACCCTTACCCAGTTGATGGATGTGCTCGGTCCGTTTCTCATCTATTCCAATATGACCACCAATAAGCAGTCGTTCAACTTTCTCGCCCATGGCATGGACAATGGTGTTCACTATTAGCTTGACAACAGCAGGATGTAGTCTACTTGGAAACTGCTCTTGGATCATGACTCCAAGTCCATTACCTCCACCAGTGGTCAATATCTCGACGATACGATTCACAGTGAAATGACTTGAATTGTGACCATAGTGATCTGGACCATCGGGATTTGTCAGAACATAACTAGCCTCCTCAATAACCAGAAGGTTCGTTACCTTCTTGGTCTGGTGAACTCGCTTGTACATATGAAGGCCAATAGAGAGGAGTCCCATTATGAAGGAGCTATCCTCATCAGAGGCCACACCTTCTGTACTGATCAGGATGTTATTATTCGCAACTTGTTCCCATGTGATTCCCTCATCCGTGTTGTAAGTATCAACAAGAATCTTGTTACGTATCATGTTCGAGATCCGACTGTAAATAGCACCAAAGAAGTTCTGTTTCATCTCGTTACCATAAGGGATGTTCAGACAGACCTCTTCGACAGCATCCCAGAAGTCACTCAACAAGATAGGGCGACCCATCTTGTTCGTTTCTACATCCCAGCCACAGTTTCTATATGCAGTGTGAAGGACATCATCCAGATGCATCCTCATCACTCGGTCGTTTGGCATCCAGCTGGAGAGGAGATCACCCAGAGCAGTAATCCACTCTGCAACCTGTACTCCAGGAGGAGGTTGAAACATGTTCAGATGCATTGAGAGCGCAGAGTCACCTCCAATCTTGAATACCCAGAACTTGTCTGGAAATAGGTACATCAGTGTAATCCAGTCCGAAATCCGCATGGGAACAAGAATCAATACGTTCAGACCTGAACGAATTGCCTGTGCAACAACTGAGAGAGCTGTGGTCGTCTTTCCCGATCTGGTATTCCCATAGATGGCGAGATGTGACTCTAGTTTCTGAATATCAAACCAGACAAACTGACCCGCAACCCCACAACCGCTAGCACTGATGGGGTTACCAAGAATGATTGCTTTGTGATTGGGAATACGCCACTCTGAGTATACTAATCGCCTCTCGGCTTGCTCTTCTGTCACTGGAATAACTACTGATTCAACTGGTTCGGGAACTGGTCTGGTCGCAGTAGAGAAGACCTCCCGTTTGCTGAGAACTACACTCACATCCGACTTAGGTAAAGTGAAGAACATAGCAAACTCTTCAGGGGTCAAGAGTGTAGTTCGACCGATGGGTCTTCCAGTGGTAATATGCTGTACAAGCTCAGGCTTCTTGTATATACGCACCTTCAGATCATTCGTCGGGTCATCAGGTACAACTGTACTCTTTGTCACCTCAAGAATCAGTCGTGCATCTCTCTCGGACTGTTCTATGTTCTTTCCCCAACACGCAATACTGATCTCTGCATTGCATGCATGCTCAATGCTATGTCTCTGGTGTTTTCGGAATAGTCTATCAGCCTCAGTTGTAGTATCGATATCAATCACCGTTGCTGAGGTTTCTCCACCACCAGAGAATAGGCCACCTCGCTTTGTTGATACCGTGTGTTGTGCCTTCTGCATGGTAGACCTGTACTCACGATTAGCCATCATGCGCTTGAATGATCTCATGACTCCCGGTGAGACTGGTGTTGCATAGACCTGAAAGATACCATTCTCCATCTGGAGTAGCGACTCAGCTATCACAGTCATTGGATCGGGTCGTTGACGTGTATTCTCAATTGACACAAGTTCTCCAGTCAGAGTTCCAACAACACCATCACTATACTGAACTGAGGGCATTCGATCTCTGCGCTCAAATCGGAACTTGGGAAGCATACTACCTAGGAGTCGTTGAAGAAGATCCATGTTCATTCGGAGATTCTCAGCAGACCTTCCGAGGGTAAGGTAGTACAATCTTGTCTTACCCCAGATTCTTTCAAATCGGAATCCAAAAGGAGCTCCAGATGCCATCATAGCTCTGAGCATGTTCTTGAAAGGTTCCCAGAATCTAGGATTTGAATTCTGAGTGTCAAAGATATATTCCTCAGGCATCTCTACTATCTCAAAGGCACCAAATGACTCAATAGTTGTAGTTGACACAGAAACTGCAGCAGATGTTCCAGTTTTGAGGGATGAAGATGATTGCGGGATAGTGAATCTCTTCAACCATGGAGTACCACTGATCTTTCCAGTGAAAATATCTGTTAGAACTAGAATACCACTGATAATCAATATAATAACTACAACGATCTGTAGAGGGCTTAGTGTAAACAGAATCTGAGGAATTGCGATGAGATAGCTGATGAGAAAGATCAAAGTGGGTGCTAGAATCCCCAAGGGTCCAGTATATTTCATGACTCGCCATTCTTTTGCAAAGATCAGTGCTGCAAAACCAGCTCCAAGAAATATGATGGAAATGGCGGCACCTACTTGCTTCACAATATGTGGCGTCGATGAGGGAATATAGTGAAGAGGAAGAGTAATGATATTTGATAGAAAGAGTGTACAGATAGCAACTATACTACCCATCACAGCCAGTTTCATTAGTGGTTTCAGGATTGTACCTAGCAAAGTTAACACCATTTGTATTTCTTGTTTCTAATTCACTCTCTTGTGAATTTCATTATCAAATAACAAGCTTAGAACTATGATAGGTATTTTCTAATTGATAGAAGTTCACCATGAACTATTGTACTACTATATAGAGAGATAAGGTGCTTCTGAGTAGCTAAAGCAAGATTATGGTGCTATTTTTTCTCGTCAACACACCTCATGGTGGACTTCTGCAATGTATCAAGGTCGTACTTTGCAGGAAAGTGATAGTTTTGTGTTCCATTTTCCGGATAAGAATTTTCTAACCTCATAACCAAAGTTATCCATGACAACCTCGGAATCAATGCTACAAGTCTTCAGCATATGTCGTATTCGAATAATTAGTGATGAATTCTTTTCTTGAATGGAAAAAGAATTACTCTCTCGCTTTTCGAAGATAATTTGCACCCCGAAATTCAAAGTGAGTTTATTGACGAGTTAAAAAGGCACCATCCAACATTGAGAGATGGTGTCAGGGATCGCTCACGGACTCATCGTATTGTTCCTTTAATCCTTTGATTTCCGTATGGTGATTTCTGATGCTACATTCACAGGAGCAATCACAATGCCAACTCTACTCATGCAGAGCCCCCTTCAGAACTTTGCGAATCTGATTATGAGTTACTTCATTGAGATATGGGACTTTCTCCTCTTCATCGGTCAGATATCGGGTGTGATCATCGTGCTCATTGGAGTCATTCTCTGGTTCACTGAAACCAATCAGGGTAAGGGGAAGGGATTAGTGATGAGCGGTGTGTTGCTATCGATTGTGGTAGAATATTTTGTGTTGTTTCCTCACAGCTTTGTTATTGTCTGAAAATCAATGAGAAATTAGGCAATTAGCTTCGGATATCCATGTTTCCTCAGAAGATAGCGAATCATTCCTGCGCACTCTCCATCATCAGATGCCATGTATCGTAACTGTATTTCAGAATCCTTTCTGTCACTGGCTGATGACTTTGGATTCCTGTATATTGATAGACAAATATTGAAGACATTTCTTATTTCTCTCCTTGCCAGATTCACCTGACTATCTTCATTTAGTTTAAGCAATTCTATATGCGTTGTCACTCTAACACGTTTTGGTGACGTAAGTGAGGGTTCTGCAACTAGATTTTCCTGATCCCCATCATTCCTGTAAGCTATAAGAGCTTCAGGATCTTCATCAAGTGGATTGATTATGATGTTATTTTCAAAATGGTGATTATTAAGTGGTTCATCGGCTCTCATACTACCCGGTCCTAATGGAAATTCTCTTCTTTTGTGGCTTTGATTACACCGTTCACAAGAGAATAACAAGTTCTCCCATGTCAATGAAAGCCACCAATACTTTCTCAAATCCTTTGGTCGAAAATGTTCAACATTACCGTGTCCCATTCTCCTAGTATCACAATAAGCACACTTTCCATGGAAGATTTCTATCAGTTTATCCCTACAATCTTTCCATTGGTCCTTAATTTTCGATGGCCAATCAGTATTTTTTTTCCCGGTTTCTTTCCATCTCTTCTTGGTGTCTTGATGAAATTGCAATAACATTGAATCATTTTGTTTTTTGTTTCTTTTATCAACAAGCCAATCTGGAGATTGAACCGAATTTCTATTGTATGATATCATGTTGGATTAACAGCCCTAATCTTTCATTTCATCTGCTAATTTCTTCAGTTCTTCAAGTGACGGTCGTTCTACTAGATCGCTATCTCCAATATCTGATAATGCATCTTGGAATGCTAAATTGAGTCTTCTCAACAAATCTGTGTCACCAGGAGCTTCTCCCACTCTTTTTAATTCGTCAACTACTCTCTGGTATTCTTCCTCTTGTTTTTCGGATGCTACCTCTTTGAGAATTAACTTCCTTAGCTTCCTGAATTTTCTTCTCAAAGCTTCAACTTCAAGAGATTTTGCTGATTCAAGACCAAAAATTGAGCTAGTAAGTAGTTGATCTGCACTCATGCCTTTAGGACTGAATTCGTGCCGCTTTACTTCAATAATTCTGTTCCTACCTATGCCGGATTGTTTTAATGTTACTACTTCATTCTCCTTCAACGATTGTGCAACTAATGGAGAATGGGATGTGACAATAAATTGAATATTTGGCAGATGTTTACGTAAATTGCCTATGACAACCTTTTGCCACCTTGGATGTAAATGAAGAGAGATTTCATCAATAAGAACAATTCCGGACTCCTTCAATGGATCTTTACTTTCAGGGAATTTTTCAAATAATCGTGTTATTATATCAACCAAGAGACATACCACATCTCTATATCCACTAGATAGTTGACCAACAGCTAAATTTCCGTTTGGTGTTTTGAAAAGAGCTTCCTCTCTCTGTGACATTTCTATAAAGGGGGGTGCACTTGGTAGTATGTTCAATAATGCTTTCATTGCACTTTGATATTTTTCGTTACCTTCAAGGAAATGGTGACGAATATTCATTATCCCCTTATCGACTGGTTTTAAGGCCACACCTTCATTAAACAATGAGATTACATTTTCATTTTCTGGATCTGAATCATCCCATTGACTCCCTCGATATGGTTTGGCACTGGGTAATCTTGTTTCACCGTACGCACAAAAGAAGAAGGAATCTTTCTCACCTTCAAGAAAAATTTTATCATTCCCACCCGCAGGTTCCATTACATTAGGAATTCTGTCTTTTGTGTTATTGAAAATCCAGCCCAACTCAAGAAATTTCTCTAACCTCTTACTAGTTTCGTCCAGCATAATCGTTACAGTTCCCCTTCCACTAGGGGTTCCTTCACGTATAGGATTTGACACCTTCATTAGATCTTCGAGTCTTTTTCTACTGGAAAGAAGGAGTACAATTGAACGGAGAATTGTACTTTTACCTGTACCATTCTCACCGAAAATAACAGTCCACATTATTGGTTTTTCATCATCATCAACAAAGCGTAGTTTCATATTCTTAAAGCATCGAATATTCTGAAGATTTAACTCAACTAGATACATTGTCCCCGGTTCTCTTTACTCTAGCAGCTCATATAACAGTTAGCACAATAGAAGAGCTATAGCTGGCAACTATATCCTGCATATTTTAGCTCACCTATGGGAAGAGTGAAGCATGGAAATCCCGGAATCGGTGCTACCAAGTCTTCAGCTTACGTTCCGCTAAAATAGAAGACGACTAGCTCCTTTCAGAAGAAAGATTGGAGCTACTCTTTCATTTTTCAAAAATGATTCTAGAAGGTCAATGGGTCTTTGGAAAGTTGACTTTTATTGATAATCCCTGATGTGGTTCATCTTGAACCCTGTTGAATACTTCGAGAACGCCGCCGTATTTTTCAACGATATAATGTGCCAGATACAAGTGGAGACCACTAAGACGTTGCGAGGGGGTGAGTAGGTCATTCGCATGAACATCAGGAATTCCAGATCCATTATCACTTACTACCAATTCGTAGGCGGTCATATTCTCTGTGAGTGTGATCCAGACTCGCTTCACATCATGACTACAACGCTGACACGCATTCGAAAGTAGATCAGACAATAGCAACTCTAGATATTCATCTGCTCGTACAAGTGCATCTGATATCTGAATCGACATTCGAAAATCAACATCATCAAAATGTGTAATTGCTGCCATCACAGTTTCTTTGATTGTTATATCAAGTGATCTATCAGTGAGTGGTAATTTAGCCAGAGTGTCAATTGTCCTAGTTTCAGAAATTATCCCTGAGGATTTTGATACTGAATCGAGAATACGTTCTACTAGTTCTGCCGCAGTTGGAGTACCTGTATTGTATTGTATCAACTCTGCTGCAACCTGAATCTCTTGAAGATGATTTCTGATGTCGTGACTCATCAGATCCAGATAGAGCAGTGATCTATTTCGAGTAGTTTGAAGATCTTTCTCAATTTTTTTCTGTTTAGTGATATCAGTGAAAATAGCAAAACTCCCAGTGTACGCTCCATCCTCATTGAACAAAGGAGATCCTGAAACCATCGTGGGGATTAAACTTCCAGACCTGTGAACAAGATGCGTTTCATAGCGAGTGGACTTGCCAGCCATACGATCTTTGATCTTGTCAAATACTGCATCAAAATTATCGCCGTGCATAATGTCAGCAGTGCTTCTACCCACTAGTTCATTATTAGTGTAATCAAGCATCTTACACAATGCAGTATTTGCATGGATAAAAATTCCTTCATCATCGATGACCCCAAGACCCTCATTCATTGTTTCAACCAAGGTGGAGTACTTCATCAAATAGTCAGAGAGTGAACTTTGAGTACAGCGTTCCTCTGTCACATCATGAACTTGTGCAAGTATCTTGATTTTGTTCTCACCATTTGTAAGGACAGATGAGCTAAGATGGAGAGTGCGTGATTCATCATCTCCACGAACCACCTTGATCTCGTAAGTAGAGGGAGTCAATGCTCCGTCAAGTCTACTAGTGTAATGTTCGATAGCAATGTCAGAGCTAGTAGGATGAATGAATCTTTTGAAAGACTGACCAATAATCTCATCACGTGACGTTCCCAGAATCTCACAGATACGGTTATTCACATACTCGATCCGTTCATCATCACCAATGATGGCAATCCCTTCAATAGTGTGCTCTAATAGCTCCTTTAGGATACGTTTTGTCTTATGTAGGTCAATGTCCATAGAGTCAGTTGATGCCATTTTGTTAGTTGGGCCTCCAAGATTACACCGTGATAGCTCGCATCCCTTATTCGCGAATTCAATGTGTAAAACTTCTGACGTGCATCTATAGATTGTCTAGAAATTCGATTGTGACTACAGGTTTCAGGTTAAATTTACAATAAATCATTTCTTATGACAAATATCTCAAATTATGTTGGGTTTGTCCTAATAATCAGCTCGCCTATGGCCAGAGTTAAGCACGGAAATCCCGGAATCGGTGCTACCAAGTCTTCAGCTTACGTACCGCTGAAATAGAAAACGATTGGCTCTTTTCCTTTTCGAGGAAAGAGCTATTCTTTCATTTTTCATATTCTTGTAGTCAATTTGATTACGACGATTTTTCTTACTTATTCAAGAATTCCGTTTATTTTTTAGTTACGTTTTTAAAATCAATCTATACTGAATATACATGCAGTTGGGGGTTTGGTTTGCGGGGATTATGATAAATGGATTAGCTATTTCAGTTCTAATGGCAATTCTTCTATTTGCAATTGTGAAGTTACTTCGTTCAAAAGATACTATTTCAATAATTAGAAGTGGAGCTTGTTTTGGCATTATCATCTGTAACTTACTCTCTCATCTTGCCACTTTGTCATTGTACTTACAGATGGACTTGTATCAAAGAGATATTGGTAACTACGAATCATTCTGGCCATTAATCATGGTCATATCATATGCTTTCATTCTTCTTTTTCTATCAGTCATTGTTTGGAACGAATCTTACAAAATGAATCGAAACGGCGTCATATTGTTAGTTGTTCAAGTAATCATATCTTCTATTTCAATAATATATTCTACAGATTACATGGTATTTTGGGATAATGGAGCTGTTACCATTATGATGCCAATAGTTGGGGAACTCATGTTTCTTTTTCTAGGTATTTTCGTTGGATCAGTTCTGATATATCATGCCTTTATTTCACTTGAAGAAAGCATAGATGATCCAGAAAGTAATAGGAGTTCTGTTTCATTGTCAAAATATTATCTCCTATTGTCACTTTCTTTTTTCATGCAATTTCTTGTTCCACGAGCGGTTATGGGTTCACTCCTTGATCCATTCAGCGTTAAATTCATCGGACTCATTGTTTCAATGGCATTCAGTCTTTCAGTCATTAAATTTGGTACACACCAGAGCACAATTGAATCTATGCAAATAATTACTGACAAAACAGAAAGAGTAGTGATGAAAACTCCTTCTCTCTCCTTACTTGGCACTTCAACACTGATTGCAATTTTATTCTATTTCATCACATTCTTTCAGCCCGAGATTGATGCAAGCTGGACGGACTTTCTTGTTTCGCAATCATTATACATTGGAACAGTTATGAGTACAATGATTTACATCAACTACTTTTCAGTAGGGATTCCGCTAATATGTCTGATAGCTAGTATGCTCTTCGTTTTATATCAAAGGATTAACCATGAAAATACTACTATCTATCCTAGTGGATATTTGCTTGTACTTGGTTCAATCATCAGTCTAGGCCTTATTATTGCTTCAAGTTTCTCATATTCTACTGGCGGATGGCAGACTTCAGCAATAAGAGGGCATTTTGTTATTCCATTCATGCTCTCATTTGTTTTAGCTGCAATACTACTTGAGATAAAAGTTGAAGCGGCACATGCTTGGAATATTTCAAATTCTAGCTCATTCAAATCCAATTCTATTCGAATCATCTCTTTGTATTGTGTCGCTGTTATATCAATCTTAATTGCAGATCTCATCACATCTTTTCCTCCATTTCAACCAATTGCAAATCAAGTCTTTATTGGTGCAGCGGGTATCTTCGACGGTGTATTTTGGGCTCCAATCATGGCGGTTGTAGTCTTTGAGGTGACCCGGTCTATCAGGAGAATGATTTAGCGTAAACTATAATAAATATTAAAAAATTAAATATTTTAATTAGCAGTGTTTTTAAGGTGGTTTGCATTTGTATCAATTTGGAGGATGAGTTTCAAATTGAAACTAGGTAAAAATAGAGAAACTAAGGTAAAGGCTTTATTCCTCATTGGATTCTTTGTAGCAATTGCATTTGCGGGAACATTTCCTATGATGCTTGGTGCAGGTACCGATGGAGGAGGAGCAACATATTACTGGGACTCTGCAACAATGTATGCTGATCCCGAATTTACTGCATCAGCCTATAGGACAGGTTTTATCAATGTCCGCAAAACTACACCAGGTCAATACGGAAGACTTGATGCGCATCTAACAAAGGACTACACACCATCTTCGAGTGGCTATATTCAAGTTAGACTCAACTACCAATTTAATTGGTATACTGATTATTACCATCATGTTGCATTTGGTTGTCTTGGTCTGACAGATCCAATTGGAGGGTATATTACATCTCCCTGTTCATTAGTCGACCCCTATGACTACAGTAGATATCAAGTAGCTTCTGATTATCAATCATATACCTACACCTATTTACATGTAGGATGTGTCACTACATTCATTCCAGTTTCAGCTGGAGTGACATATGAGTTGAAGATTAGTCTCGTAGTTGTATCTACAGCTCCAGCTGATCGATTCAGCTTGATTAGTAGTTCAACCTCGTCGGCACTATTCTTTTGTTCTAACCAAATTACATTCTTTAGCAGTATCCCATAATTATTGAATGAAGAATTGATAAAGTAATAATAAGAGGCATCCTCAAGTAGATGGTGCTTCTGTTTTTTTTTTTTGATGATAAAGTGGAAGAAGAGTTAAACATGGAAATCCAGTTATCGGAGCTACCAAGTCCTCAGCTTATGTACCACTGAAATAGATACGAAGCTCTCTTTTCTTTTGCAAGAGAAGAGCTTCTTTTCACTTTGATAAACACATCAGGCAATATCAGAAACTAATACCCTTGTTTTTGAAATCTGCACGAACTTTTCCTTCCAACTCAGGTTCTGATGCAACCCATCGATCTACTTTCTCTTTATCATCATCAGAACTACAATCTAAATATGCTCGATAAAGATGATGAACTGTTACAAGACAAACATCTAGTTTCGGTGCCTATTTCCGACGTTGTTTATCTCTATGTCACCTAAGTCATATCGTAATCGAAGATAACCATGCGATTCACCAGAATCATCATCTACCAAGAATAAATTGCACGTATATGATAAGATTATATTTGTGACACTGTACCGTCAGTTGTGAATCGTTATGGTAAAATTCGAACACTGGGAGTATTTGAAGTCTGTGCTGAAGAAAGCCAAATCAGAAGAGAAAGGTCTACAACTCATGTCAACAGATACTGTACTTGGTGAGATTTCCAAGATTGATAGATATAATGAATCTTACGGGAACTTTGTCGTCCATGAGAGTGATGATAAAGCGTTGATGTTCAATGCTTCCGATATTCTGGTTGTAGACTTCTCCAAAGGACCATTGATACTCCACATGAAATATGGCATCGTTGCACCATATACTGGAGCTAGACAGTTTCAGTAGGTATTGGGATGATTCTGAGCTTCACAGCTTTTCCGTTATGGCTTTGTCTGAAAGTAATCACACATCTTAGGAACAAATCGGTCAGCTCACCAATGGGAAGAGTGAAGCATGGAAACCCCGGAATCGGTGCTACCAAGTCCTCAGCTTATGTTCCACTGAAATAAAAGCGATTGGCTCTTTTCTCAAGGAAGAGGAGAGCTATTCTTTCATTCCACGAATGCGTAGTGCAAACTAAGATTGATTTTTTAGTTAGTTATGCTGTAGCTAAGATGTGGAGGATTGGAGTGAAATGATTGAAGAAGAATTTGATTTGAAACATCTCAATAGAATAACACAATATATCGATAAACATCTAACAGGATATCCTAAGCGAACATTGGGTGATGATGGCTCTTTCGAATATTTTTTTGAAGATCATTATGTTGCAGGACCAGGACATGTACCTTCTCCCCTTAACAAATCTGTAGAAACGTTTGGTCTAATATTTCTGTGTCTCTCGATAATACCTGAAAAGGAGCAAGTAAGACTTAGAATTATTCCGGAACCAAGAGGTCGATTCAACGAATTACTTAGAGACTTGAAGAATTTGATAATGTGGTCAGGTGCATTAACTTGCCCTCATTGTAAAGCACGATACGTCTACAAAGATACAGATATAGTGGAAGGAACAGCAACATGCAATAATTGTGCTAAATCTTTCGATATTCCCTAAAAATTAGTTCAGCTCGCCGATGGGACGCGTAAAACATGGAAATCCAGGAATCGGTGCTACCAAATCTTCAGCCTATGTACCGCTGAAATAGAAGACGATTAGCTCTTTTCTTACTAGAGAAGAGCTTCTTTTCACTTTGGTAAGTGTATCAGACAAAATCAGATGCTAATACCTTTATTTCGAAAATCTTCACGTACTTTTCGTTCCAACTCAGGTTCTAATCAAAACTTATCTTAGTGTTCCGTTCTATAACAAGAGGCTATGGAGCAAGGGGAATGAGTATCAAACTAAAGTTCACAACTTCATTTGGAGAAAAACAGGCAGAATTCAAGCAGGATGTAGATATCATAGATCTTACAGAGCAACACATCGAAAGGATTGACCTTTCTCCACTCAGTTGCTGCACTAAGTTACAATTCCTTAATCTGGGAGGAAACGAGCTCAAACATATTGACCTCACTCCGCTCAGTACCTGCACTAATCTTCAGAAACTCGGTCTCTCTCTGAACAAATTCCAGAATATCGACCTTACCCCACTCAGTTCCTGTACTCATATTCATCGTATCTGGTTGGGTCGAAATCGGCTCGGAAATGTCGATCTCAGTTCACTCGATGCATGTATTGCTCTTAAGGGTCTTGTATTGTTAGAGAACCAGCTTACGAATATCGACCTCACGCCGCTCAGTTCCTGTACTGCACTCGATAAACTCTACCTATCTACGAATCAGTTGCAAAACATTGATCTTTCCCCACTCAGTTCCTGCACTAATCTTCAGACACTCTATCTGTATAATAACCAACTCGACAGTATTGACCTCACACCACTCAGCTCCTGTGTTGATCTTAATGATCTCAGACTACATGTAAATCAGCTCCGGAATATCGACCTAACACCACTCAGTTCTTGTACTCGTCTTAAGGAATTATTTCTGTGAGATAACCTCCTTGAGAGTATTGATATGACTCCTGTATTCAGAAATACTGAACTCGATGTAGGAGGTGTTGGATTCACATGGCTTCGATCACGCTCCAACCGATTAACGGAGTTATTCTATTCCCATCCAACATGTTTCTATCCCTGGGATTTTCTTTATGAGGTGAGTGAACTGTATGAGAACAACTACCGAGTTCAGTATGACATTCGTGCGGCACTGGGACTAACAGACTATGGATTCATTGATTGTAATCTCACTGACACCCTTCTCTCAATGGCACCAGAAACTCCCATTGTAGAGATCCAGAGCATTCTCATAAAGACCTTCGTGGAACAAGTTATTACAAATGTGGACAAAAATGGTACAACCACTGGTCTTAGAATTGAAGAATTACTCACTACTCATGGGGAAATAGCAGCAAACGCTCAGTGTATCTTTGAACTCAGGAAGAAAGAGATTGAGAGAGTAAGAATTAGTGTAAATGATGATGAAGTGGACTTGCGTGAACTCTGGCTAACTGCGTATGGTTACAAAATTCTAAGTGCTCTGAATATGCGGCTTAATACAAATACCGAAGGACTCGAACAAATCAAGAATAGCTTTGAAGAGTTGGGTTTTGAAATAAAGATAGGAAATTCACCAATGTCTGGTGTAGATATGAGTAAGGAATTGAAGGATGCTATATGGTGGATTGTGGAGAATACAGACAAGAAATGGAGTGAAATCCTGGAATAGTTCAGCTCGCCGATGGGACGCGTGAAACATGGAAATCCAGGAATTGGAGCTACCAAGTCTTCAGCTTATGTACCACTGAAATAGAACGATTGGCTCTTTTCCAGAGCGTAACCAGAAATCACTGAAAAAACTTATGTCAGTTTAGTCATTATACATATGTATGGCAAGTATTCCTACATCTACTGCTATACAAATGAGAGATAGGATTTTCATACTATCAAATTTAGTACTTTGGATTATGGTCTGGCCACTCGCATACCTCCTCTCAGATTTCGGAAACCCAATACTCACGATTCCTTTCAACATCATGTTTCTCGTAATGAGTATGTTCGTGGTATATGATCGAAAGAAGATTGGTGGATGGTCAGCTGCAATGCGTCCGCTATATGAAAGTACTCCCATTAGGAGAACACTCTTGGCTGTAGTTCTGATTGTTGTGGTGATTGTCTTATGGGCAATAATTGTGTATAACGAAAACCTGTCTTGGTTGGGATGGAACTCATTTGCTGCCTGCAACCTTTGTTACTCTTTCTTAATAATACCAGGATCATCAAATACACCTGAATAAGCGAAATGGAGAGTCCATCTATCAATTCCTGACTGGTAGTTGAGGATGTAGATAAAGGAATCTTCTGGATTTCATTTTCTCAATCTTAGAAATCAGAAGTTGACACCATTAGTTCTAAAATCATCTCGTGCTTTTCTTTTCAATTCTGGTTCGGATTCAACCCATTTGTCTACTTTCTCTTTCTTTACAATATCTTCAGGTGGACATGAAATAGCTCGCTCAGATGGTTTCAGAGAGAGTTCTGCGATAATTCTTACGAAGTCAACTTCGTTTCTATACGCTAGTAATTTTTCTGGATTATGCTGTATTATATGCTGTGCCTATGCTCCTTTCATATTTCAAGAGTCGAATAAGAAGTGAAGTAATGGGATCATTTACTTCAAACTTTGATTACTCTCTTTTGTATTTCCGAATTTCTTGGTTTATAAGAAATCAATATTTTCGGTCCTGTGCGGCTTTTCTTTTTTTAGCTTTCGAATTGCAGGCAAGACATCTTCCTTTATGCTTTATTTGCCTGTTACAATCAATACAAGAATATCTTTTACCGCCCATCTTATAGCCTCCAAACGATATGCTAACGCGCCAGCATATTATTGTATTTGGTTAGTAAATCATATTTTACAATGCAATCCTAATTGTATGTGTAAGTGGATAATAGTGAGTGAAACCCATTTGTCATAATCACACGAATTCAGCTCGCCTATGGCCAGAGTTAAGCACGGAAATCCCGGAATCGGTGCTACCAAGTCTTCAGCTTACGTACCGCTGAAATAGAAGCGATTGGCTCGTTTCTTTTCAGAGAGAAGGTCTTTTCTTTCATTTATTCAATACAAACAGAGAATTCAGCATAGTCTAGTTCGAGCGGCGTCTATCAATGAATATCACAAAAGTAACTAGTAAGAATAAGATCGGAAGAGGAAGGAAGATTGGTAGAAAAGGGTCACCACCAGGTGCTGAGAATAATCCAAGACCAAAGTACCAAGAGATGAATACAGGGAGAGAGAGCAGTCCCACATGCAGTTCACTATATGCTGCAACTAGAAGTGTTGCCTTTTGCGAGGTCTTTCCCAATACGTATCTTAGGAACTGAAGTAGAAAGAGCATTCTAACAAAAATATACGGAAAGTATCTGAAGGGATTTTGGAATCGGAATCCAGTATACCAAGGAGCTTCGATATAGTGCCAAATGATAGCTTCAACAGAATCTGGACCAGGTCCTACATCAAAGCAATAAGCAAAGGGAGCCAAGAGCACAACAAGGAAAACTATGATTATACTAAAAATGATTCTAAAATTCATTATCGAATTATATGGTACAATGTCATCTGTCATGTATCAAAGCTCCTAATGAATGAACGATAATTTAGACTATAATGGATATTGCTTTACGCAGCTTGCCTATGGCGAGAGTTAAACATGGTAACCCCGGAATCGGAGCTACCAAGTCTTCAGCTTACGTACCGCTGAAATAGAAGCGATTGGCTCTTTTCTTCTTGGAGAGAAGAGCTGTTCTTTCATTTTGTCATTCCTCAATGATAATTCAGAAGTTAAAAGTAATATATTTAAAGTGCCGATTTTATGAAAAATCGAGTGAGTATGCACGAAAACAAAAATGATATCAAAAATGGTCATAAAGTTTTAGTTGCCTATGATAGTGAGGCCGGATCTACAGGAGAGATTGCTGATTTTATAGGGAATGTATTATCCGAAAATGGTAATATTGTAGAAATTAAACATGTTAGAGAAACGGTTGATTTGACTTCTTATGATCGTATAGTAATAGGTAGCCCAATTAGATATGATAAGTGGATGTCCGATGCAAGTAAATTTGTTAAGAATAACCAAGAAATATTAAGTAAAATACCTGTGGCATTCTTTTTTACTTGCGCGGTATTGGCTCAAAAAAATGAGAAAACAGCCCGACAAGTCAAAGGATATTCTGATAAAGTATATGATATTGCTCCTCTGGTTAAACCTGTAAGTATGGGGGAAATTGCGGGTGTTTTAGATTATAGCAAATTATCTTTTTTCCTCACTATGATTTTGAAATTATATTTGTTTATTATTAGAATAAAAGATAGAGATGGAGAGATAGGAAAAGAAGGAGATTATAGAGACTGGGATGCTATTCGTTCATGGGTTGAAAGTATTGATTTTGGATAATTAGAAAGCTCTAGCCCTATGGGGCGCGTGAAACATGGCAACCCCGGAATTGGTGCTACCAAGTCTTCAGCTTACGTACCGCTAAAATAGAAGATAATTAGCTCTTTTCTCTGAGAAGAAAGGAGCTACTCTTTCACTTTTCTCAAATACCATCATTCTCCAATCAAGACTGACCTTGGTGTTCTGTTCTATAGCAAGCGGTTATGGAGAAAGGTGTCGATAACCACTTTCATGCTAATATCGGATCTGTAACAGTCTAGGCGTCAGCAGTAATTGCTTTATCAAACTCAAGATGATAGGTGGTGCCAGTTCTTTGTTGGAGCGGCGTGTTCTCAACTCGTAGTACAATATTAGACAGTTTAGCCATTCCACGGATTAGGATTATGCCAAGCCCCATCCCGGGAGTAGTTGAACCGGAAAGGGTATCAGAGTTATTTAGGAAATCTTGAATGTCAAGAGGAAGCCCACCAGCATCATCAGTGATTTCAAGCAAAACCTTGTGTGAAGTGTGAGTTTCATTGACCAAAACCAGAGTGCCCTTGTGTTTGAAGATGTTATCAATGATGTTCCAAAGTATCTCCTTTACTAACACGCTAGTCATCACATTAGTTTCCTTTGATACATTAACTTGTATCTGTGTTTGATCAATATTGTATTCACGTTCAACTCGGGTCTTAATTTCACTAATCACATCCAACAGAACTATCGGGTACATTTGAGCTTCAAATCGGACAAGTGATACTGAAATGTTCCTCATCTCATTGATGAATTCAGTCATCGTTTCAACTACCTCCAAGGAGAGTGGTAACCAGAAATCACTATCATCAGGAGACTCCTGGAGCTGGAGTAATGATTGATGAAGACTTCCAATGTAATTTCGGATGTCATGTTGCAACACTCCTGTCATTATTTGACTGATATTGAATTGTACAGTTAAGTTATCATTTGTATGTTGGATGAACATCGTAAACATACCAACCCCAGTCATGATGAGTGAGGTGATTATCAGTAAAACATAGATGCTGATGAATCCCTCAAAGATGATCAGAAAATACAAAGAAGTAGATATTCCTAATGAGAGAAAACCTATCAGTAGACTCCAAAACTCTTTGGTTCTTCGTTCTGGAGTGATCAATAAGTAATGAACAGTCTTGTAAGACACAAAGGAAACGTAAAGATTAACTGGTACATAGAGAACCATATAGCTTAGATTCAAAAATACTGCAATGGTAAATATTGAGAAGCAAAATAAAGGAGCGACCAGATATGCAAGGAGTTGACGATTTTTACGCAGTATTTCGTTTGTACCGTCATAGATGATCATTCCTGAAAAAAGCATACCACTAGCTATGATGGCATCAGATACTAAAAAGCCTGTACCAATTGCAAATGCAGCACCTAATGAAGACAGGCTGTAAATCACCCAACCGATAGACCATAATCTAAACCTAGGACCTTTAGCGAAAGTAAGGATGCCAATAGAAATTAGTAGAGCAAATGCTATGCTTATTAGTATAAGAGAGAAAACAATAAATTCAGGGAGAAGTATATTTTGGAGCATTATTGTTTCTCCTAAAAGTTCCTTTGATATTCTCTGCATAATTGAAAGATTAATCTATGTATTTTCTAAGAACTCAGTGATTCTATCAACACTCATTGATGGTGTTTGATATGAAGAATAGCTAAATGAAACGAAAAGACAAGGGGGTGGAGAACTGGGAGATTCAGTCTATGCCCCACTGAAATTGAACCAAGATTTTCATTCACTCTGCTCAGTCAGCGCGATTGAGCAGCTTCACTTCTTTTTTCCATTTAGTTTATCAATGAGAATTACATTGATATCCACAGTTCATTCTGCTCAATGGAGAGGGAGCGATTCTTGTGGAAGAGGAAAGTAGAGGTGTACCAAGAAACATCTTGGTTATGTCAATTGGCAACACCATTACAACATCTGCAAACTCACTATGGATAATGTTCATGCCCTACTTCTATGAAGATGTAGGATTTGCCGCATTCTTTGTTGGATTCATCTTCACTGGTCTAATGGTGTCGAGAGCAACAGCAGCTCTTGTTGGTGGTAGAGCTGCGGATAGATTAGGTCGAAAACCGGTCATCTATATTGGATATGGGAATTACATTTTGGGAGCTTTGATTATTCTTGGATCAGTTCTATTTGTTTCAACCAATACAGCTCTCACAGGACTTCTATCAATTATTGGTTACATGTGGATGATGGTCGGCAGTGGTTTGCAGAGACCTGCATCATCAATGCTACTGATTGAAAGTAGTCCACTGAAACGGAGAGGGCT
>Ga0114923_10000288_pt1 | contig 42642 bp, 37 predicted proteins | sample SumtaG_FD_89578 | JGI IMG/M metagenome (GOLD analysis project Ga0114923, IMG submission 89578) | Deep subsurface microbial communities from Indian Ocean to uncover new lineages of life (NeLLi) - Sumatra_00157 metaG | ecosystem: Environmental > Aquatic > Marine > Oceanic > Sediment | place: near... | reverse complement strand
TGGTGCTCTTCCAGGACCGGGTGGTGGAGGTGGTGCTCTTCCAGGACCGGGTGGTGGACCCCCAGGTGCACTTGATGCAGCAGGTCCAGCAACGGCAACAGGTCTAGCCTTTAATGCTGAAATTTCTTGATTCATTCCACCTAATTGGTCTTGCAAATTTGAGATCTGTGAAGTGACATCTTGTATAGTCATATCTACAAGATCTGGTATTTTGAGCACAATTTGCATGATTTTTTCAATTATATCACCAAAAGCATTTAATTTTTCATCGATTGGTGCCTTTTTGGTGCTTTCTAAAAACGAGGCAAATTCTTCTGCGCACATATTTCGAACATTTTTATAATTTCAATTAAAATCTTACTATTAATTATATATATTTTTATTTAATAAATTTAAGTCTAAACTAAATATGTCGCAAGTCATAAATATATAAAAAAGAAGGGAACGGCTTTATTAGCTAAGTTCTTTTATATTTTCTTTTAATTTTAGCCAAAGAGCATTAGTTTCTTCTCGTACCTCTTTAAATTGGTGAATCTTCTTGAGTAGGATATCACGGGCTCTATCAAAATCTCTTTGAACATCACTTTGTTCTTGGTCAAGAATATTTATTTTATCCCCTTCAATTAGTTTATTCTTGGCTTTTTCAACAGCTAGCGCTTTTTTAATTACAGCAGATCTTCTATTTGCGACACCAGATAATGCTTCTCCAAGCTCCTCTTTCTTTGCTACTAGATATTCTTTTTGAATCGCTACATCTTTGATTGCATTCAAATATGCATTATTTGCTTTAATATAATCGTCATTTTGTTGAATTATCTCTTTATACAACTGTACTTCTTCATCCTTGATGTTGGATCTATGCTCTCTAGCGAGCGTTTCCATTTGTTTTAACACATCCCTGAAGGTTCGATTTAGCATCTCTCTTGTATTATTAGCCTTCGATATATTTTCAGCATATTTTTGTTGAGAACTGATCAAAGCACTTTGAGCACTTGCTAATTTTTTGAATTGAGAAACTAACTCCTTCTCAGACTTTGCTAACTCTAATTCATCCTGATGCGTAATTATAGGGCTCATATACTAAATTTCCTACAAAATGTATTTTTTTTTAATTCTATTGTTTAATATAAATCCTTCTGATAAAATATTAATGGAGATTCAGTTTATAAATAATTATCCATCTTTTTCTGATCATTTTTAGTATTGTAAAATTTGCTATAGGTTAAAATTTAAGATTATATTGGAAAGAGTGCGGTTAAAATGTTATCTTTATAGTTTGCTTTTATGATTTTTGCTTTAATATCCTTTCCAATTATATTCTTGAAATCAAAGAATCGCTTGTTTACTAATAATTTTATACCTAAATTATCATTGATCTTTCCAATATATTCATTTTCCCAGCGTCCCTGGGATATGACTGTTAATCCTATAATATTATCCTTTCTAAGTTCTAAAGTGGGGAACTTTTTACGTTTGTGAATATTAAAATCTCTAGGACCAAGTTTTAATTTTATATCGTGCTTCTTTTCTAATCTGGTTAATTGTTTATAAAAATAACCCCAACTTTTTGGTCTGATTTTTTTTAGTTTTCTTCCTGTTTTATACCTTAAGTATTTTTGAATACCAATTAAAAGGGTTCCTTCAGATTGACCCTGATTTCTCCCTTCAATGATGAATTTAATAATTTCTTCTATATCAATATCGTTTATTCCTGGAAACCATACGGGTGCTATTAATACGTTTATTTTAGAGCTTAGGAGAACATCAATGTTTTTTAGGAGCGAATTCATATTATAATCTTTACAATCACATAAATATCCTGATTTTTCTTCATTTAAGGAATTTAGGCTAATATTGATCCGTGTAAGGTTGGCCTTTTCTAAATTTTTAATAATTTCACGATTTAGGAGTAAACCATTAGATTGCATGGAAATAACCTCAATTCCTTCTATTTTCCATAGTTTTTCAATTAACTCTATTAATTTAGGATAGAGTAATATTTCTCCGTAGGGCGCAAAATGAATTTCTATTCCATTTCTCCCTTTGATTTCGATTAACTCATCCACTTTCTCGATTAAATAGTTGGGATCGACTATAAAGTTATTAGAATAGTCCCCAGCACTCACAAAACAATATCTACATTTTAGATTACATAATGTTAAAGGTTTAAGCTCTATTACATTCGTTCCACGATCGATTACTCCTATAAAATCAAAACCATATAGTGGAATTCCTGATTTGGCATCCAGATATTTTATTGTATTGGTCATGTTAATCTATTGAGTTTTATATCGTAAAATTCCTAATATTGAGCCTAAATTCATCAATTGTTCTCCGGCAGTATTCTTAGTACTCATAATATTTATTTCTCCGCCAGATTTTTCAACATTCGTTATAATTTCTTCAATTTTCAGCTTTTTGTCTTTCGAAGCACCACGGATCATTATATCTGCAATTAATAACTGTTTGAGTGCTCCCCGTTCAGAAGCTTCGTATACTTCTTCTAATCCGATACAAATTAAGTCAGCATCACTTGAAAATTGAGCAAAAACAGCCTCAATTTTTTCAGTTTCTTGTATTATCTTCACTCTCTTTTTTAATTTGGCTAACTCTTTGGATTTTAAAGTTTCGATAATTGCACTTTCTGTACCAGAGCTTGCATGGTAAACCTCAATTTTAACATTAATTGTTGAATTTAGAATTTTTTTTAAATATTCATTAAAATGGTTTTTAGTATTCCCAGGTCCAGATAAGATCATTAAATCTATTTTATATGTTTTTAAATTTTCCACAACCACTTTCGCAATGTCCTCATAAAATTCAGTAAATGCCTTATTACGATAAGTTTGTTGATATCTTTTCCCAGGGATATGCGTTTTAATAGTTGCGATCCGGTTATGACTGAAATTCGTGATAATGGCAATTGTAGCTAGACCTGTTTCAATTACTACGATTAAAATAATAAAATTATTCTCAAATTTAGAGCTTTCTTTTAATCTTCGCAATTCATGGTTCGACCACACTTTCTTGATAATATTGATTTTTTGCATAATTTCTATATTAAATGTATGGTATGTCCCAAAACTAACAAAATCTTCAGGTCCCTCTAAAATTTTACCTTTCACTCTTAATCGATTTGAAAACTCATGAAATGAAACAGATTCAGCTTTCAATTTCAATCTCATTGTTTTTCTTTCACCTTTTGTACCCTCTCTCAACACAACTCTTCGCTGAGTACGAGCAGAGATCTCATCACCCACTCTAATTATGTTGTAAAGTGTCCATAAATCGTTAAGATTATCCGGTGTAACAGTGATTTCTTCTTTTTTTTTATCAATATTATGAATTTTCAAATCCTAAAATAAACTCCCGTAAAAATTCTTCTTATTTAGTAATAATCTACAGTAAAAAAATAAGCTTACTTTTAAATTAAATCACTAAATACTAATGTTAAAATAAATAAAAAAAGATAAAAAAATAACCTGTTTTTCAAAAATCTATTACTTTTCCCCTAAAGCTTCTTTGACTTTCTCAAGTTCTTCCATGCGTTTCCTTTTTTCTTCTTCTCTTTTTTGCATATCTGCATCGTCAACTTTCGAAAGAGTTACTCCTTTCTTAATTTCTTCATGCATTTCTTTATCGGCTGGAGCCATTTTTTATCATTCCCTTTTGTTTAAAATTGATCTGAATTAATTAATATTTAACGATATTATAATAGAATTTATTTATAAGTTTTAGTTTATAGAGAGTCTATATTTAATTTATTGCAAATTAAATGTTTAAGCTGTGTTTAACTCTGGTAAAAAATTTATTTTTTTATGAGAGAACTGTACTAACAACTCCTTTATACAAGAGGGGAAATGATAGTTAAAATGATTTTATTTCGTTAAGTAAATACTAAAGTAAGACAAAAAAGGAAATGTAATCATTGTAGCCTATAAAAATTAGAAAAGCATAATCTATGAGAAGGAATAATTAAAAATTCTCAATATCAAGCTCCATTACGTAAGAACTCTCTCCAGATTGATAATAATTTTCTAGTATCTTTGGATTTTTTTTAAAATTAAATTTTTCATAAAGTTTTATTGCAATAGTATTTTTTACTTGAACGTTCAGAACAATGTTTTTAATTTCTTTCATCATTTTTATTTTCTCTATAGTTTTATTTAAAAGTAAAGACCCATAACCTTTATTTTGCAACTTAGGGCTTATTAGAAAATTAATAATGTTTGCCCTATCGATTCTATCCTTTATAACAATTATAAAACCAATTAACTCTTTTTTTTGTGTTCTTGTTTCAAGTTTTAAAAAGAGTAATTTTCTATCTGTTTTGGAATACTGAAAAAATCGGTCTATTACAGCCTTGGAAAAAGCATTTTTCTTAAATACTTCCCGTTCTAGAAAAATAACTTTATTAATATCGTCTGAATTTATTTTTTCAATAAGCATCAAAACCAAACTCTTTTTTAAATAATTTTACAGGTGTTTTTTCTGTTTCTTGTTGATATTTTTCACCCCTAAAGGGTGTTATTTCTATTATATAACCTTTAAGCTGAAAGCTTTCAAATAAAGTTATAAATTGACTATCTAGTGAAATATATAAAGGAAGTTTTATATTCTCACCGTTATATACTACCAGTTTTTCATCTAGTTTCATTTCTACTAACAGTAAATGATAAAATTTATCAAGATCTCCTTTATTACCTTCTAGTTGAGCGAAAATTAATAGCCCTTCATCTGTTATTACCTCATATGATAGTTTTATATTTTTAGCTCTTCGTAAGTACCTGTTTTTTAACTGAAAATAATCTTTTGCTGCTGTAGAGCAAAAATGTATTTGAAGTGAAACGTGTTTATTCAGGTCTTTAATAAGATCCAGAGCAGATTCTTGACTTTTAACAACAGAAGCAATAGTACCTTCTTTTAAATGAAAATTTTTCTGTTTTAATGATTGGCTGTTAGGAAAACAATATTCAAATTCGTTTAAATTTATGAATTTAACTCCTATTTTATCAATATAAATAATGAATTCTCGAAGAATATTGAGATCTTCTTTACTAGGGATAACAGGAACTTCTGCCCCAACATCAAATCCTTTATCCAAAGCATATTCGATGTTTGGCCAGTTTTTTTTATCAGGATGAAATCTAATTTCATCTAAACCAGCCGAGACGAGTTTTTCTGCCGTTATTTCATTAAAATTAATACCGTTAGTGTAAAGGTGAATATGGAATTTATGGCCTTTCTGTAATTTGACATATTTAATATATTCAAGAGATTTAGTTAGATTCAGTTTGGAGAGTGGTTCCCCTCCTGTAATACTCATCCCTCTTGCATCTATCTTATTTATCTCTTCTAATAATCCCTCTTTTGAATTAATTTGTATTTCGTCTGCAAATGTTAAATCTTTACCTTTTCTTTTTGATGATATAGGACAATACCAAGAACAATGAGTTGGTCTTTGACAAATTCCATTTAAAAATAAGACAGCTTTTTGTCCTTTTAGGCATAATTTACAGCCTTTAGGAAGTCTTCTTCCTTTGATATAATAATTATTCTCTTTAGATTTAACAATTTTAACTTTACTCACACTTTGAACAGTTTTTTCCTGATTATAGCTTTTTTTTTTGCAAGAGTTTTTAAAACTTCCTCAGTAGATTCATTTAAATGAAGGTTTCTTTTTAAGAACACTCCTGTTTTCCCGAATTTCTCTCTTTTTAATAGTACTCTAATACGTTCATTCACAATATCAAGACTAACACCTGCTTCCTTTGCAGCAAATGATTCATTTCCAATAATTGAAAATTCCTCATGCCCTTTAAGGTTAGGTTTGATTAAAACAAGCCGTTTGTCTATTCCAGGCACCCTAACACCTGAATTTAAATCATTCAAGTTTATTTTCCCTCCAAAATCGTAGAATTCAAGAACATTCTTTCCCAATTTCGATAGAGGAATAGTAATACTCTCTAATTCGCTTAAATGAATGTATAGTTTTATAGAGTCTAGAGGTGTTGCCATAATGATTTCTCTAAAATAATTTTCGAAGCCATTTTTATTAAGAATATATTCAATCTGAAACGGTGGAATAGTTTGAATGAAAATAATATCAATATCACTTGACTCATTTACATCGCCACGAGCAACGCTTCCGTAAACAAAGGGATTAAGACCTTCTTTTACAAATATTTTTAATAGTTTTGTAGCATTTACTCTTCTATTTTTTAATAAAGTCCAATTATGTTCCGAATACGTTATTGAATTATGATGAACTCTTAAAATTTTTTGACTCTTCATGAATTAATCGGAATTTTTAGATTTAATTAATTTGCTTTCAATTATATCAATGAGTATTCCTAAGAGTATAGTTTCGTAATATTTAAAACCTCTATGGGATTTTTCCAATATAATTAATTCTACTTTATTCTCGTTGCTTTTTTCAAGGTTTTTTTTATACACTTTTAACCTCTTATTTTTAAATATAAAGAAACTTCTTTTACTAAAAATATAAAACAATTGAAAATCTTGTTGTTGACTATTATAAATTTCTTGACGATTTCCCACATTTCTTTTATTTATTTTTGGGTTAAGTAGGATTAACCCTATGTTTTTAGGATTTGAAAAAATTGCGCTGTCAGGGAAAACTGAATCTGAAAAACTTAATAGAATATGATTAGGATTTGATAAAAGTTTTTTCTGTTTTAAATTATTTATAATTGAGGAAATTAGAGGTTGCAACTCACTATTTATGCTTTCTGCAGATATTTTTGAATTTAAATCATTTTTTGTTTTTAATTTTAAAGAAATAACATTAAAACCATAGCTGCTTAACCCCTCAGTTAAAATCTTAACTAATTTTTTCAAGAAAGTTGTTCTCAATATGATTATTACATTATCGTCTCTATCTTTATCTTGTAAAGATGAATTCTTCGTTAAATCCCAATATTTCGTTCTAAGAACTCGATTTGAAAATTGTTCTTGTGTTTTATGAAATGAGTAATACTCAAGTGCGGTATTAGAAAAATCTAATCGCCATCGATGAGTTGATTTGAAAACCTTTACCCCGATCAAAAGCAAAATTAATAATATTATTATAACTGTATCAACAAAAACCCAATCTATGCGTAATAATAAGTTTGCCATGATTTATTATGAATTTTCTTCTAATCAATCAACAGAATCTTTAATCCAATTTAAATACGTTTCTGAACCTTTGTCAATCTTCATTCCAATGCATTCAGGTTCTGAATATGAATGAATTGTTTTTATTTTTTGAATTAATGCTTCAGTCTTATTTTCTGTTGTTTTAATTAGTAATAGATGTTCATTATCCTCCTGTATTTCTCCTTTCCATCTATATACTGAGGAAATTTCTTTTATTATATTTACACAAGCCGCGAGTCTGCTTTCAACTAGGCTTATGGCTATTTTTTTTGCTTCTTCAATATTTGGAACGGTAACTGTGAAAAGATAAAAATCCATTTTAATTCTTCCTTTAATGTTTCTATTTTTGATTAAGATACTACTTGATATTAAATTATTTAAGATTTATTGCATTACTTATCAAAAATTGTTTTTATTATTCATTCATTATTTAAAGAGTTGGTAGGAATCTTACAAAAAGTTGAAAAAGTTACATTAGATGGAACATGGAAGGTTAAAAATTTAGAGAGATCAATTGAAATAGAAGCTCAAGTACCGGGTACTGTTTTTGAAGCATTAATTGATAACAAATCTATTGAAGATCCTTTTTATGGTGAAAATGAGCATGAAATGAAATGGGTATATGAATCTAATTGGCTTTATCAGATAGAATTTGATGTAAAACCCGAATTTCTAGAACATAAGAATATTTTATTACGTTTCTATGGATTAGATACAATAGCAGAAGTGAACTTAAATAATGAAATCATAGGCTTTGCAGACAATATGTTTGTAAAATATGATTTTGAAATAAAATCAAAATTAAAGCAGACAAACAATAAATTAGTAGTTAATTTTACAAGTCCGACAAGAAAAAGCCGTGAAGAGATAGAAAAGTATAAAGTAAAGTTAAATACAGGTTTTGCTGCAATTCCTGGAGTTCCTTATTTGAGGAAGGCTCAATATTCGTTTGGTTGGGATTGGGGACCCAAGTTACCCGATATAGGAATATGGAAATCTGTTGAATTGATAGGATACAATGATGTGAAGATCGAGTCGATCTTTCCCTATGCAAATCTGGAATATAACAATAATCCTTTGAGGGTTAGCAAACCAGAAGATTTTTCTATAATTGAAGTAAATTCAGCGAAATTATTAATAGAAATTGAATTTGCACTAGGTAATGAAAATATTTCGGAATTAGATTATGTAATTAAAGCCCAATTAAAGGCACCAAACGATCAGGTGTTTATTAAGGAGATTCCTCTGAGAAAAACTAAAGAAACGCTCAGATTTGATATAGATAATCCCATTCTATGGTGGACACATGATCTCGGCAACCCAAACCTCTATCAAGTTGAAATAACAATCTTAAAAGGTGAAGTAATAGAAAAAGTAACCCAGCAAATAGGATTACGAGAGATTCAACTCATAAGAAATCCAGATAAGTGGGGAGAAACATTCTATTTTCTTCTAAATGGTGTACCCCTTTTTGCGAAGGGTGCAAATTGGATTCCAGTTGATAGCTTTATTCCAAGGGGAAAGAAATTAGGGCTTTATTCTATGAATTTGATTTATGCAAAAAGAGCCAACATGAATATGATTCGTGTATGGGGTGGAGGGATTTATGAAGATGAGTCTTTTTTTAACTTGTGTGATGAATTAGGATTGCTAGTATGGCAAGATTTCCCTTTTGCTTGTGCACTTTATCCTTATAATGCAGATTTTATTGAAAGTGTAGAAAAAGAGGCAATTCAAAACATAAAGAGATTACGAAGGCATACTAGTCTTGCATTATGGTGTGGTAATAATGAAATTGAAACATTATGGAGAAGGATGTTAATTAGTTCTGGGATTGTAAAAGACAATACAAAAAGGCTTGATTATTTTACCAATTTTTATTTGAAAATATTTGAAGAATTATTGCCAAATTTAATTATGAAATTGGACCCAACCCGTCCATATTGGCCTAGTTCGCCATCGAGTGGTTTTATTAATAAAAAGCTTGCTGAGGGGAGTTCAAATAATCCTAATATCGGTGATTCACACTATTGGGCAGTTTGGCATGGCAATATGCCATTTTCTGCATATAGAAAGTTCAATTCTCGTTTTATGTCTGAATTCGGCTATGAATCTTTTCCTTCTTTGAAAACGATTGAAAAATTTTGTCCCATTGATCAGTATGATTTTAATTCCCCATGTATGGAGAACCATCAGAAAAACTTTGCCGGTAATCAGAAAATTATGGATTATATGGATAAACGATTTTCGATACCACAAGAGTTTGAACATCAAATAATTTTATCGCAAATTACTCAAGCAGAAGCAATAGAATATGGTGTTGAATATTGGCGACAAAATCGTAGTGAATATCATTGTATGGGATCTCTTTATTGGCAACTGAATGATTGCTGGCCTGTTGCAAGTTGGTCCTCGCTGGATTATTATGGAAGGTGGAAAGCACTTCATTATTTTGCAAAGCGATTTTTTCAACCATTATTTGCCAGTGTTAGGGAGGATCATAACCAAATTGAATTCTGGGTGACAAATGATTTGAAAAAATCTTGTGAGATTGAATTGGGGTGGAAGTTATTAAGTTCTGAAGGTGAAACTATATTAAAGGGAGTTGTTTCTTCAACAATTTCACCTTGCTGTTCATTAAAACTTAAATCAGTAGATATTAGTGATATTAACAAAGAAAAGTTATCTCTTCAAAACACTATCATTTTTTATAAATTGAATCAAACTGAGAATGATAACAAATTAACTCATAGAGGTTTTCGATTATTTGACTCCCCGAAATTATTTAAACTAAATGAGGTTAAAATAAACTCTTCTTGGGAAGATTTATCTAAAACGCGAGATAATAATGATCTCTTCAGATTAAGCCTTAAAGCAAATCAGATAGCATTATATGTCATTATTAGTTCGGATATAGTTGATTTTATAGCTTCAGATAACTTTTTTTCTATGGATCCTGATGAAACATATATAATTGATATTGAAATCTTAAGAGTAGTTAAGAATAATGCAAAATATTCGAAACAAGATATTATTGATTCTTTCAAGTTAAGATCCTTATATGATTTATATAAATAAAAAGGTATTTTCTGTTATCTATGCAGAAATTTAAATTATCATAATTTTATTAGATATACATTAAGAATTAAGTTATAAAATATTAGTTGAGGTTTTTAATATGTTGCACAATTTTTACCTTATCCATCAACATACAGGTATCTGTTTATTACATCGGAATTATGGGAGTATTGAATTTAACCAAGATTTAGTAAGTGGTTTTCTTACAGCACTTAAAGATTTTTCAGTTGAATTCTCCAAAGGATCAGGAGAATTAAAAGTAATAGATATGCAAATCTTTTATCTTTTGCTTGTTTTTAAGGAGGGTGTCTTGTGTACAGCCGCAGCTGACAAGAATGATGATGCAAAGATTACCCATAAGGCCCTAACTGATATAATTGACAAATTCGTAGGAGAGTTTGGTGAACAGCTTGAGAACTGGTCGGGTGACGTCCGAATTTTTCGTGACTTTGAGAAGATAATCGATGATGTTCTGAAAAAGGGTAAGGTTGCAGAAATCGAACTTAAGATCCCAATACTTAAAATTTTTAAGAAAGATTTCATAAAATCTCGGAAGCGCATTGCTAAGAAAGGGTTAGTGCTTTCGGAGGAAGATTTGCGAGAAGTGAAGGATGTAAAGCCGGAGTGGGCTGCCAAACGCTTGCCAAAGCAGGTTATAGCGACAGGAATTTTAAATGCGTCAGAATTTGATATTGCACATTTAGCGGATGGCTTTCACACGCTTTCTGATATTGCGGAAGAATCAGGGCACCCGGAGTCAGAAATACAGAGAATAATGAACAATTTAGATAAATTAGAGCTTCTTTCCTTCGTCGAAATCAAGTAATTTTTTTCCCTCGATTTTTGATATTTGTTTCTTTAACGAATTTATATTGAGAAAAGTAAAATATCAATAAAAAAAGATTAATAGTAAGATTAAATTCAATAATAAATTTTAACACGTTATATAATTAAAAGAAAAAATTTTTGAAAACTTACTATTTATAATTGATATGAATGTAAATAAAGTTGAGGAAAACATCTATGAGATTCCTCCTAAAACATTGATGACTCGGATTCAAGGCAAAATAGAAAAATTCCAGATGAGAGTTCCTGTTAAAATTTATGCTAATAGTTATATATTAGAAAAAATTAAGGGAGACCGTACATTAGATCAGATTTGCAATGTCGCTTGTTTACCAGGAATACAAAAGCATGCCATTGCATTATCTGATGCCCATCAGGGGTATGGTTTTTGCATTGGCGGGGTTGCTGGAACTGAAGCTGAAGCTGGAATGATCTCCCCTGGAGGAGTTGGTTATGATATAAATTGTGGTGTGCGACTATTAAGAACAAATTTATTTCTCAACGATATTAAAAATTTACTTCCTGACTTGTTAGATAATATTTATAAAAATATCCCTTCTGGATTAGGCTCAAAAGGTAAATTAAATATAAGTTATTCTGACTTAGATAAAGTTTTAAACAATGGAGTGAATTGGGCTTTAGAAAATGGATACGCTATTGATGAGGACGCTGAACATTTAGAAGAAAATGGTTGTTTAAAAAATGCAGATGCTTCATTAATATCACAAAAGGCAAAACAGAGAGCTATCAAACAACTTGGATCTTTAGGGAGTGGAAATCACTTTCTTGAAATTCAAAGAGTGGATAAGATTTATAATGAAGAAATTGCAAAAAGTCTGGGAATATTTGAGGAAAATCAAATTAATGTAATGGTTCATACTGGAAGTAGGGCATTGGGTCATCAAGTATGTACAGATAGTTTGCGTAACATCGAACAAGCAATGAAGCGGTATAATATTAAAGTACCAGACAGAGAACTAGCCTGTGTACCGGCAGATACACCGGAAGCCCAAAATTACTTAAAACAAATGGCAGGTGCTGCAAATTTTGGTTTTACTAATCGTCAATTGATCACCCACTGGTTAAGAGAATCTTTTCAAAACGCATTTAAAAGAGATATTGACGCACTAGATATGCATATAATTTATGGGGTTTGCCATAACATCCTAAAGATCGAGGAACATGAAGTAGAAGGAAGAAAGATGAAATTAAATGTCCATCGAAAAGGTGCAACCAGAGCTTTCCCCCCCGAACACTCCGTTCTGCCTCAGAATTATAAAAATATTGGCCAGCCGGTCTTGATTCCTGGGACTATGGGATCAGCTTCATATTTATGTGTGGGTAGACCAAAAGCGATGGAACTGTCTTTTGGATCAACTGCACATGGAGCTGGTCGTGTAATGTCGAGATCAAAAGCTATTAAACGATACTGGGGTACAAAAGTAAAAGAGGACCTGGGAAAAAAGGGAATTTTAGTAAAAAGCGCTTCTATGAAGGTCCTCGCAGAAGAAAGTCCTGGTGCATATAAAGATATTGATCAAGTTGTTCAAGTTAGCCATGATCTTGGAATAGTTGAAAAAATCGTCAGACTGGTGCCAGTAGGTGTTGTTAAAGGGTAACAATATTATATGTCAAACACAATATTGATCTCTACTTTATTTCTTTTTTCTTCAATATTCATAAAAGAATAAGTAATGGCTTTTACCTCGGTCCCGATTTCATGTTTTTCTCTATCAAATGGTTCACCTTTAACTATAGCAATTAATTTATATTTTTCTTCTGTTTCCTGTATTGATATTACAGACACATCACTGAAAACTAAATCTTCTACATCAAATATATAAAGAAATTCAGATAAAAAATCAATGCACAATGCATATTTATCTTCTGATTCAATTTCAATTTTTTTCTCGATTTTTGGTGATACCAATTTCAAGTTAGGAGTTATTGTTGTCATCAAGCTTAGTGCAGTTTGAGAAAAAGCTTCTTCTATATTTCTACCCCAACTTTTAACACTTACATCAGCAGTATGATCCATAAATTTAAATCCAGCGCCCTTCTTCATTTTCCTTTAATATTGCTGTATATATTCTAGCTAAGTTTATAGTAAAATTTCTATTTGATTATTTGAATTTCTTTGTACTTTAAATTTTTTCCTTAAGAAAATATAACATGGGTTTTTACACTATACTCGATGATTTGTATTTCTATCAAATGTTATCATTTGTAAGAAAATATACTAATTTTGAAATTAAGTTAGGTAAATATTTTTTCAATAAAACACAGGTATGGGCAGAATTTATAGTCGTAATTGATAAATTCATCTTCTTTTTTGTAAAAAAAGAGAATTATTTCTTTTCTAAGTTTTATCTTGATTCGATGAGGAGGGAAATAAAAGCTAAAAAAATATTAATTATTAGAGTTGAAAATGTTTTTATTAATCTACTGTTTAGTTTTTTTCCAGATCTCTATATTCACGATTTAAGAATAGAAAAAGATGGATCTTCGGGGGTAAGAGAAATTTCACTATATTTTTTGACATATAAAGAGAGGGGAATTGCCATAGGACGAAAAGGAGAATATATTAAAAGCTTAAATGAGTTATGCCAAAAATTCTTAGTTCTTGAGAATAGAATAACACCCCTTGAAATTAAATGTAAAACAGTAGATTAAATATTTCAGTAGGGCACTGACTTCAGCCCTATTAAATAAGCTACAGCATTTGCGATTAAGCTTACGGCGGGAGTAAGTATTACCAAGAAAATGAGAATATAAATGTCTGGTAACAAAAACAATTGTGGGAAGATAAACCCGGGAATAGCTACAAAGAGTACTGCTATAAAGGCAAAATCTAACTGGTCAACAATCCAAAAAGGAGCTCCGCTCTTAATATCAAATCTTCTCTTAAGAAAAGATCCTACTAAATCACCAATTACCGCTCCATATGAGGCAAGTATAATTCTTATTAATAATACTAAGAAATTTATTGGAAATTCTCCTCCAATAAAATAATATTGAAATACGTTTAGTTCATTATACAAGATATACATTCCATCTGCTGAAGCTTGAATAATAATTTCTGCAATTGGTTGCCAAAGAAGGATAAAAATGAGAAAACATATGAATGTAAGAGGAATACCAATATATAATGGACCTCTTAAACCTTTCATTGTTTTATGATCTCCCAAAATTCTTCTACCATCTCTAAAGAGTCTTCCTCCATCAATAGGGCGCCCTCCTCCTGTAATAACCATTGATGCGTTTGAAATATAGGCTGGAGCTATTAGCAAAACTGAGAAAATTAATAAAGCAACCCAATCTGCCCATGAAAAAATCAATGAAATAATTAGGAAATTTACAAAAATTAGACCTGCGAAAGATAAAGCTAGAATTAGTGCTATTTTATTATTTCTTTTTTCTCTTTCTTCTAATTTATCGTCTACCGTCAATGTTTTCTAATCCCCTAATTAGTGAATATCATTAATTATAATAATTAATAAAACAAATTTTTTATTAAATTAAATGATTTGCAAAATGGTTCTATTAATAAGATTTTAATAAATATTGCTTGATAAATAATATTCTTTTAAAGCTCCGACATTATTATTGTAACTTATTGAAAAGATTACTCAAAATTAGGTATTAAACCTTTAACATCTTTCTATTAAATTAAAGATTAATAATTAATTTTATAAGTACAGTAGAAATATAATTAATAGTAAAATATTCGAGTGGAAAATATTTTATGAACATATAATAATTGGTGTTGCAATTGTTGAAAAACGATAATAATAATCCTAAATTTAATATTGACAGATTTTACGATGGTTATCTTAAAGGACCAAAAATTTTCAATAGCCGTGATGCTTTAGGACCATCTTATATTCCTCATGAATTACCTCATCGAGATGTACAAATAAAAGACATTGCTGAAAAAACTGCTTGCGCTTTATTGGGGGATGCTCCTCCAAATTTTCTATGTTATGGTCAGACTGGGACTGGTAAAACTGCTACTATTAGATATGTAAGCCAAAAATTAGCACAACAAAACACAGAGATTAAACCTTGGTGGGTATATATCAATTGTAATGTAGTCGCCACCCCTTATCGCATTTTGGCACATAGTTACAATACTATCTCAAGAGAAGAGAGTATCCCACCAACTGGTCTTCCTAAAGATATAATTTTTAAGAAATTACTAGGTCTATTAGATTCTAAAGTGAGAAACTCAATTTGTTTCTTAGTATTAGATGAGATAGATATTTTAATGGAGAAAAGAGGAGGGAATGAAATACTTTATGACTTAACTAGATTGAATGAAAACTTGGATCGATGCAAAACTAGCTTAATAGGTATATCGAACAAATTAAAGTTTAGAAGTAAATTAGATCCAAAAATTCTATCTAGTTTAGGAGAAGAGTACATAGTGTTTCCTTCCTATGATGCGAGTGAACTTAGAGATATCCTTAACAAAAGAGCAAAAATAGCTTTTAATGCGAATGTTTTAAAAGAGGATGTTATACCTTTATGTGCGGCTATCGCAGCGAAAGAGCATGGGGATGCTAGAAAAGCATTACAGCTTTTACGAAAAGCAGGAGAATTAGCTGAAAGAGCTCAAAGCAAAAGTATAAGCGCAAATTATGTAGAGAGAGCTCAAGATGATTTGGAAAAAGATTATATCATGGAATTTATCAAGGGTATGCCACTTCAAGCCCAATTAGTCCTAACAGCAGTATATTTAATTTCCAAATATAGTTCTGATCATATAATAACTTCAGGTGATGTTTATGAAGTACATTCTGAAATTAGAGAACTCATCCCAGGCATTAGACAATTAACTAAAAGAAGAATTAGTGATTATATAAGCGAACTTACTTTAGCGGGGATAATTACTGCAGAAATTAAATCAATGGGTCATTATGGGAGAACAAAAATTATTAAATTAGATATTGGATTGGATATAACTGAAAAAGTTCTTTCTGAGATTGATAAAATTAAGGCAATCTTAAATCATAAACCAACATTATTACAAACAGATAAAGTTAAATTAAAAAATAACATATTTAAAAAGTTAACTTAAGAAGTAAAGCTCCAATTCTCAAGGTCTTCTGAAAGTGATTTAATAAATTTCTCAGTTGAAGTCTTGTGCCTCTCTCTTAGTAATAAAAAGAACTTAGTTAAATGTTTGCAGAATTGCTTATTTTTACTTCTTCGTGCTTCAAAATCATGACAATCGTGTTTTAAATTTTTGTTATTGACATCCAATTCAATTATATAAGGGTCTTCTTTTGATCCTGAGACAGTTGCTTTAATAATTCCCTTGTCAAAATCAAGTTCTTTGATATCAAAAGCCTCATTAGTAACTCTTACCGCTCTATTTAAAGTTTCTTTTTCTACAAGAAATTTAAGGTGTTTACTAAAATTTGGGGCTTTTCCTTTCTCGATATCGGTTTTTAACTGATTACTCTTCTTTAATGAATTTATATTCTTTTTAATTTTATTTCTTCTGCCTTGTTGCCAATCTTCTAATTCCCTCTGTAAAGAATTTGATAATGTTAAATCATTTTTATCAGTTTCAATTAGTAATTTATTTTTTAAGCATAAATTTATAAATTCAATTGCTTTTTCTGGGGGAAACAAAAAGAGATCATATGATATTTTGAATAAGAGGTTATTCAATGAAAGATTAGGTAAATCAATTATTTTCCAAAGATATAATAATATAAATTTGGGGTTATCATTAATAGGAGGATCTGTTAAATTCATTGTTTATAATCCTTTCTCACATTTATTAAATAGAATTATTAAACACTACCTTTTAAGTCTAGTTGTGTCCCATTTAAAGTATCTAGATCAATTAAAGACAAAATACCTGGTGTAGGCTGGATTCCTAATGATTTCATAAAATCAGTTTGGTTTTGAAAACAACCAGAATTTACTAATAAAATTTTATTGTACGATCCCATACCATTAATGTGAATATGTCCTGTGTGAAAAATATCTGGAATTTTACCAATTGTCAACCAATCTTTACTAATTGGAGCAATTTGGGTCTTTTTACCAAAAATTGGACCTAAATGACGACATTTTAACAATTCTTTCATCGTTTCGACAGGTTTATTGGTATCTAAACCCGGGATCAACATATTCATATCTAGCATACTGTCACCATGAAAAACTAATGTATTTACTCCATGTGTTTGAACTAGTGAAGGATTACCGATACAAGTTATGCCCATTTCTATCAGCTCCCCCGAGTATTTTTTTGGAACGGCTGGTCGAGGTATTGCATTCCTCACTGGTTCATGATTTCCTGAGCTATAAATAATTTTTATATAGTCGGGAATTTCTGAAAGCATTTTTGCTGCTCTGCTAAACTGTTTGAAAATATCAGAAATATCAAGGTCGTTTTTTTGAGTGGGGTAGATCCCAATACCATCAACTAAATCACCATTGATTATTATGTATTTAATTTTTCCAGCGCGTTCTTTTTGTACTTTATTTCCAATTCTCCCGTTTAATAGGTCTATAAATCTATTCCATAATTTTGACTCAAATTCTTTACTACCTATATGAATGTCAGAAATTAACGCAAGGGATAATGGATCATCAGAATTATTTGGTTCGACATTTCTTGGGACATCAATTTTTGATATTATATTGCCATAAATTATCCTAGAATTGCGATCCTTCCCTGGACTGTATGTCCCTTCTACGTATACCATCTGATCACTTAGAATTCTTTCAGCAATTTTTATATTTAAGTTGTCTTGGTTTTCAGGACCTAATTTAATTAAAACATTAATTAAACCCGTAAGATCTTCTAAAGTTAAGAAATAATTTCCATTTTTAGTTTTTCGAATGGTGTTTACTATACCAATAACTGACACCCCCACTTTATTGGATAGTCTTAAAATATTGTTGATATTGTCCGCTCCATGAACTTCAGTTCTTTTTTTCATTAATTTTCAGTCTATTAAATTTATCAAATGTATAATCGTAAAAATCTTTATAAACACCATTTGTATATATTTTTCCAGTAGGATCTTTTAAAATATCTAATTGAAAATCATATTCTTTCGCAACAGGGGTGAAAAAACTAGTAGATTTAGCACCTTCTATAGGTTTCATCTCCATCCTATTACTTTCTTCTATACTAATGATGTTTTCGCTCGTATCTTTATTTGGTATAGTTGTTGAAATATCTCTGATATTGTTAGTTATCGGAGAAGATTCTTTATCGGTGATTACTTTCGGTTCAATAACACTATTGGTAGAATTTGCCAATGTCGTTGGTTGATGAATATCAATTTCATCTTTTTTTTCCAAGATCTTCTCACTAGAAGAGGCTTCTGGGTTTACAAATTTTCTTTTTACTACTCTCCTTATTTCTTCATTTGACATTTTGGTTAAAATTTCTTCGGTTAAGTGACTCTTAAAGCTAGCGATAAAGCTTGAATCCTTGATTATTAGGTTTAATTTTTTAAGGGGATCTTCTAAATTTAATATAATCTCCAAGAGAGAAGGAGTGATATTAATTCCCGAATTTACTAATTTTCGAAGGATGATTTTTTTTTCAATACTATTCTTATCTTTCAAGATTTTCCATTCAAAAATTGATTAATTTCAATTATGATTATCAGAATTAAATTATTTTTTATTAACTAAGAAATATTCATTCCTTTTATATAACAAGAGAGTAGTAAATTAGCATCCTCTCCATATTTATTAATGAAATAGTGGATTAATAATTGAATTTAATTTATGGTAGGAAATACCTATAATAACATAAGTAAAATTTTATCTAAATCCCAAAAATATTTTATAGCATGATTTAAAATGGAAAATACAAGTAAAGAGATGGAAATATATTTTAATACTATTCAAAGTCAAGTAGATCATTGTTACAGCATAGCTGAAGAAGCTAGGAGTAAAGGTTTTGATCCCGAAATTTATGTAGAAAGCCCTCAGGCAAAAGATCTTGCTGGAAGAGTCGAGAAACTGGTGGGTCCAGATGGAATTGCAGAAGTAATAAGAGAATTGAAGAAAAATGGATTAAATGATGATGAAATCGTATTTCAAGTAGTGACAGATATTTTAGACAATAAAATAGGTTATATTGAAACTTTAGAAGAACGAGTAGAAAGAGCTATAAGAGCAGGATTAGCGATAAAGACAATGGGTGTAGTTAGCGCCCCGCTTGAGGGGATTTCCAAGATACTAATCCGAAAAGATCAAGTGGGAAAAAAGTATATTTCACTATACTTCGCTGGGCCAATTAGAGCAGCAGGTGGAACTACTGCAGCTTTATGCGTGTTAATTGCAGATTTTGTAAGGAAAAAATCAAACATCCCAAAATATGAAGCTACAGAGGCTGAAATTGGTAGGTATGTAGAAGAAGTGAAACTTTATGATAGAAACGTCCATCTGCAATATCCTTCCTCAAAGAGTGAGATAAGATTTGCTGTCAAAAATTTACCTATTGAAATAAATGGTGATTCGACAGAAGATGAAGAAGTTTCGGCATTTAGAGATTTGCCTAGAATAGAGACTAATCATATAAGAGGGGGAGCTTGCCTTGTTTTGAATGACGGAATCTTATTAAAGGCTCCGAAGTTATTAAAAATTGCTAAATCAATGAATCTGGAAGGCTGGGATTGGTTAACTGATTTGAAAAAAATATCCCAGAAAGAAGGATCTGAGAAAATTCAATCACAAAACAGCAAGGATGAAAAAGTTCGTCAACAACAAATTGTTCCTAATTCTAAATATGTTGCCGATGTAATTGCAGGCAGGGCTGTCTTTAGTCATCCTTCTGAAATTGGAGGCCATCGAATAAGATACGGCCGATCTCGAAACACAGGACTGGCAGCAGGAGGTATTCATCCGGCTACAATGGGAATTTTAGATGACTTTGTGGCTATCGGTACACAACTCAGAATTGAAAGACCAGGAAAGAGTACAAGTATTTGTCCTGTAAGTAGTATAGAACCTCCTATAGTAAAATTAAGAAATGGAAATGTAATTAGGATATCTACATATAAGATGGCTAAAAAAGTATTCCCAAATATAGAAGAAATATTATTCTTAGGAGACATTCTTTTTGGTTTTGGGGAATTTGCTGAGAACAATCACAAGTTAATTCCTTCTGGATATGTGGAAGAATGGTGGGTATTAGAATTAAGAAAAGCCATAAAGGATCAAGTAAACAGTAATTCAAGGTTAAACGATTTAATTGAAAACCCTTTTTATCTTAAACCTGAAGCAAAAGAAGCGATAAAAATTTCTAAGGATTTTAATGTTCCTTTACATCCAACTTTTACTGATTTTTGGGGTAATATTACAATTGAAGAACTATGTCAATTACGAGATGTTTTTATCGCAGGATTCTCAGATTTAGAATGTAAAATAGTTTTAGACAATGACCCTCTTATTAAACAAATTCTTGAGAAAGCTTTCATCCTTCATAAAATTATTGATGGTAAGATTCATTTCAGCGATAGTATGAGCCTCGTATATTCAGAAATTTTTAGACTTAATAATAAAATGAAAATAGAACCTACAAATAGTGATAATGTCTTTTCATTTTTAATTAGGATTTCTTCAATAAGAGTAAGAGATAAAGCACCATATTTTATGGGATCTAGAATGGGAAGACCCGAAAAATCGGAGAGAAAAAGCATGAAGGGAATTCATAGTTTATTTCCCTTAAGTGATAAGGTTGGGAATACTAGATCATTTGAAAAGGCAATAGAACTTCAGAAAGTAAAAATAGATGTATGTCGGAAAAGATGTCCAAAATGTGGAGCAAAAAGTATATTTAATATCTGTCCCACTTGTTCTACCCATACTGAACTGGGATCAATTTGTGAAAAATGCAATAAGCTCTATCCTCCTAGCGATCCAAAAGATAACATTAAATGTCCTCAATGCAATGAAAGGTTAAAATCATCTAGTGAGGCCATTTTTAATCTTAAGAACCATGTGGATTCAATTTTAGGATTATTAAAAATTTCACTACCAAAACAAATGAAGGGAATTTATGGTTTAACTAATCAGTTTAAAGTTCCTGAGCCATTAGAAAAAGGAATATTAAGAGCTAAAAACAAAGTGTTAGTATACAAAACAGCAGAAATAAGATATGATGCCACAGATATTCCATTAACACATTTTAAACCAAAAGAAATAGGTATATCCATTTTAAAACTAAAAGAATTGGGATATGTCCATGATTATAAAGGAGATCCATTAAGCGATTTAGACCAAGTTATAGAGTTAAAAGTTCAAGATGTAATTCTTTCAGATGATTGTGCTAAATATTTTATTAAAGTTGCAAATTTTCTGGATGAGGAATTAGAACGGTTTTATATGATGGAACGATTTTATAATATTACTAAAAATGATGACCTAGTTGGTCATTTGGTTGTTGGACTAGCACCTCACACCAGTGCTGGTATAACTGGAAGGATCATTGGATTCAGTCCTGCAAGATCGATTTATGCCCATCCCTTCTGGCATGCTGCGAAGCGAAGAAACTGTGATGGGGATGAAGACGGAATTATGTTATTGTTAGATCCTCTACTAAATTTCTCAAGACATTATTTACCTAATAAAATAGGGGGTAGAATGGATGCAACCTTAGTTATTTCATCCATTTTAGATCCAAATGAAGTAGATGGTGAAGCTCATAATGTTGATATATTGTATAATTATCCATTAGAATTTTATGAAGCCACTGAAACTTACCCAATGCCGTCTGAACTCGGAAAGTTAATAAATTTGGTAAAAGATCGTCTTGGGACCCCAGAACAATACGAGAATCTTGGTTTTAATATTCCAACAAATGATATTAATGAAGGTCCAAAAACTACTGCGTACAAATTATATGAATCGATGGATGACAAAATTGATGCTCAATTACATCTGGCTAAATTAATAAGGGCAGTTGATGCAAAAAAAGTAGCAGAGAAAATCATTTCAACACATTTTAATCCAGATATTTTAGGGAATTTAAGAAAATTTAGTTTGCAGACATTTAGATGCGTTAAATGTAATAAAAAATATAGAAGACCACCAATTTCAAATGCTGGAAAATGTCTTGCATGTGGAAATAAGATAATATTAACGGTTAATCGTGGAGGAATATCAAAATATATTCCTAGGGCTTTGAAATTATGTCAAGAGTATAACCTAGATGAATATACTATTCAAAGAATGGAATTAATCGAAGAATATGTTGAGAGTTTAACGGACAATCCAAAAATCAAACAGCATCAGTTAGCTGATTTTTTCTAATTATTCAACCCTTAAATCAATAGATCTAAGTGCTTGATAACAAATTGTTAAGCACCCATTAAGATTTTCAGCTGTACATTTATCAGGTGTATCTCTTAATGAGTGAATATATTTTGAATCTTTATCTGAATGAAAAAAAACTATTTGAAGTTTTTTTCTGGCTCTTCTGGCACACCTTCTAAAAATGGTATGATCACTTTTAGGTTCAATCATTTTATTGAATCTATTTATCGGGATGTTTAATGAGTTTGCGGTCGCTTCTAAAATGTTATTTATATTTTTGTTTAATCTTTTTTTTAATGGGAATCCAACTTTATCTAATAATCCTATGTAAGTTCCTACCATATCAATATTAATATTAATAGATTTGTTGAGATCATACTCCTCATTCAAATGGAAAAAATGGTCGGAACAGAATTTTTTAGATCCTTTTAATCCCCATTCTTCGGCACCAGTCCAAACAAAATATATATCGAATTTTTCTAACGGATTTTTTTTAAATAATTTAGCTAATTCGATCAATATAGCAACCCCACTTGCATTATCAATTGAGCTCGATGATGGTTTTTCATTAAAAACGAGATAGAGAATTGGAATTGATGTTCCTATCCCGAATAAAGATAAAATGGACACGAGTATGATAACATCTGTGGGGATTGTATAATTATTAGATAAGATATCTAGTGTTAACCATATGGATAGAATGAATATAATACATATGTAAAAACCTATTATCAACCTATAGATTAGGAACATCATAACTTGAGTTCGAAATGATATATTTGCTGAAATCGAATCATAATGAGCTGAAAAGATAACCACTGGTCTTTTAAATCTTTCTTCTTTAGCCGGTATTTTGGTATATATATTCTTAGATGATTCTTTTTTTACTAAAGTTAATTGTCGAGTTCTTTCAAAAGAAACCTTAATAACTATATAAAGTATCAAAAGTAAAAATAGACGTGATAGGAGCAGATAAGTTATAACAACTAAATAACTTACTCTCATTAGTATTCTAGTTGGACCCGTCCATTGAAAGTATTCATACTGAGAATCGAGTTTTACTGATTTCAATTCTTTTTCTATATAGTCAATAGCTTTTGTTTCTCCTATAGAGGAAGCAGCTCTATTGAAAGCTAACGATTCAACATGCTTTTTCGTTTCAAGCTCTTTATCTAATAATAGACTTGTAATAGAAATCACATTTCTTTCTAGTAAATTAACTTTCTGTATTTAATGATCATTATTAAATCCGATTAATCTTGACCATTATTTTACTTAATATGTTAACAATTAATTTTATGTATGCAGGAGGTGGGATTCGAACCCACGAAGACCTGTGTCACTAGAGTCTCAGTAACGCCATATTCGCATATTTACGATATATTCTAGCGCCGTAGACCAGACTTGGCAACTCCTGCGTAATTTTGAAATTTCTATAATTGCATTATTTATCTAGAGATATTGAATTAAGATAATGTAATTAATTTTTGCAATTTTTTTCCTCTTATATTTTTGATCAAATATTATTCATAATAAAATTATCAAATTAACTTAAGAGGATAGGATATTAGGAAAGAATTTTATTGCGATCCATATTTAAAACCTCAAGATTTCATTTAAAAAGAAAGTAGTGATAAGACAAATATTAAATTGTGTTATCTTTTTCTATAAATTTTTAAGATAAACTTATTATATTAAATAATAAATTTTAGTCATTTAATGATGTATTAAAAAACATCATATCAAGGTTGTAAATCACATGTCGGTTGATCGAAATAAACTCGAAGCATTACTAAAATGGTATAAGCAAGATATTGGAAAACATTTAATTGCTTCCATTATTGTAAATAGAGAAGGTTTGGTAATGTCTGCTATTAAAGGAGAATCTAAAGCTGAGATAGAAGAAGACGTAATTGGGGGGGTTAGTGCATTAGTAGAACCCGTCCTAACTAGGATCACTGAAGAGTTTAGTTCTGGTGCTTTTGGAACAGGAACTTTCGACACAGAAGAACACCGCATTATTTTTTGTGAAGCTGGTCCTGACGCTATTTTTGTAACTGTCTTAGATTCTATTGCAATGGTTGACCCTGTTTTTCCATATGCATATTTAGCTGCCGAGAAAATTGCTCGAATTTTTGATGGTAGAACTGTAAGCCCTGTAATACCTAAATTCTTTCACGATGGAAGCACTCAAACCATTGAAAGGAAGGTGGATAAACTCCAACAGATTAAAATTGAATCTGGAGAATATGCTTATAAGTTAATATTGGGTGGAGACGGGGGTGTAGGTAAGACCAGTATGGTTCATCGATTTGTTGAAAATTCTTTTCTGACTGATTATAAATCAACTATTGGCACTTCAATTATGAAGAAAGAATGTGAATTTGAGGGATTAGACTCAAAAGTGCGTTTTGTTATGTGGGACTTGGCAGGACAAGCTCAATTCAAGCGTGTAAGACAATCATATATATCAAAAGCGGAAGCAGGTGTCCTTGTTTTTGATGTTACTCGTAAAGAGACTTTCGATAGTGTAGAAAATTGGCATAAAGAAATTGTTGGTGTTTCTCCAACGATTTCTTTAGTTTTAGTAGGAAATAAAGTCGACTTAACTGAAGATCGAGTTGTATCTACTGAAGAAGGAGAAGAAATTTCAAAAAAGCTTAATCTTTCATATATAGAGACGTCTGCTAAAACTGGTGAGAATATTAATGATGCCTTTAAAATGCTTGCATTACAAATGATAAAGAAATTCATTGTCACTGAAGAAGTATGATTAAAGCCTCTGGGGGGAATTGAACCCCCGGCCTACAGATTACGAATCTTTAACATTCATATCAAAATGATTTTAAATGTTGCTCTACCGCTAAGCCACAGAGGCATTAAAAAATTTTTACTTAAAATCAATATATTGAAGGATCCTACAAAAAAATAGTTTTTGTCTTCTTTAAATTATTTAGATTTAATTCTATTCTAAAAACTAATTTCATCCTAAATAAGAAAAAGAAAAATTTAAGCAAATACTATTTTTATTAAATATACTTTTTAGGCACTATATCTATATTTTTTCAATACTTATTACATTAACAAAGAAAAAGATTAGTGTGTATTGAAAACAGAATACGGATAAATATTAGTAATGACTACATTTTAAACATAGAAGTCAAGAAAGGTTAAATTTAATCTAATGAATAATGATACTAAGATAGGAAATCTCGGAGAAATTAATTTAATAAAAATAATTGAAGAACTTGTCTTTAAAAAAACGGGTAAAGACTTGTTGAGTGATGACTCCTTTTTTTTCAACCTTGAAGAGGAAAAGAGAGGGAATGTCTTAGTTTTGAATTCAGATATGCTTGTTTCTACTACAGATGTACCACCAAAAATGAGTTTTTATCAGATTGGGCAGAAATCAGTAGTTATGAATTTGAGTGATTTATTAGTCAAAGGTGTTAAACCGCAGGGATTAATTATATCTTTAGGGTTACCCAAGGAACTAATGAAAGGAGAATTCGTTGCTATAATAAACGGAATTGTTGATTCTTCTTTAGAATTTGATATTGAATATATTGGGGGAGATATTAACGAAACAAAAGAAATTATTATAAACCCAACTGTTTTTGGTTCGAAAACACGTTCAGCTATAATTTACCGGAAGGGAATTAACGTTGGTGATATTTTAGCCATTAATGGAAAATTCGGTTTAACTGGAGTTGGTTTCGATATTCTCTTAAATAGAGGAGGGGGTGTTGAAGACTTTCCAAAATACAAAAAATCTATTACAAGTGTCTTAGAACCTAAAGTTTCGGGAACAGAAGCATTAATATTATCAGACAGGCAATTAGCTACTTCAAGTATAGATTCTTCAGACGGTTTTTCAAAGTTGTTAATTGATCTAATAAAATCGAATCCAAATTTAGGTTTTGAAATCGATTTTAATGAAAATTTAATTGAATCTGAAGCAAAATTGTATTCTCAAGAATTTAATATTCCCTTGGAAGATCTTGTATTTAACGCAGGTGAGGAATATATCCATTTTTTTACAATACCAGCAAATGAGTTTTCTAAGGCTAACAAGGTAATCCAAACTCAAGGTGGGAGATTATTCAAAATTGGTAAGGTAATATCAGAGGAACGTATATTTATCTTAAAGGAGAACATAAGAAACGAACTAAAAACTAATGGATATGAACATTTTAGCAATTAGGTCAACATTATTATACGATGATAATAAATTATTCAAAACTTAGAGAAGAGACACCTTATACAATAAAATTTTTATATAATAGTTGATTTATTGTATGTACAATCTTTGCTTATACTCAACTATATTTATGGGCTATTGGCGCAGGCAGGTAGCGCAACAGGCTTTTAACCTGAAATTTATGGGATCATCTCTCATGAAAAGGAAGGTCGGGGGTTCAATTCCCCTATAGCCCGTATTTTCTTGTTGTCATTCTAATTGTTCAATCTAAATTCCTTTTTTAAGAAAGATTTATGAAATTTCAAATCTTATAATGCATAAAAACACTTCTCTCTGTTTTTTAGTATGGAAAATAAACAATTTAAATTACCTTCTGATGAACCTGAGCAACCATTAGTGAAATCACAAGATAATGCTAATCCAAGTTATGGTTGTGAACCAGAAAAGAGGAGTATTGCCCAATTATTACAGTATGGAGTAATAAACTTAGATAAGCAGAGCGGTCCAACTAGTCATGAAATTGTGTCATGGGTTCGAAAAATACTAGGAATCCCAAATACAGGTCATGGTGGAACCTTAGATCCTAAAGTTACGGGTGTTTTACCCTGTGCTCTTGGAAAAGCCACAAGAGCTTTGTCGGCATTATTGAATGCCGGTAAGGAGTATATCGGTATATTATACTTGCATTCTCCAGAAAGTTTTACTCGAATTGAAAAAATATTTAAATTGTTTACTGGGAAATTATATCAAAGACCTCCTTTAATATCTTCTGTAGCAAGAAGACTAAGGGTTAGAGAAATTTACTATAGTCAAGTTCTTGAGGTAAACAATAATCATGTGTTGTTCAGAATTGGATGTGAAGCTGGTACATATATAAGGAAATTCTGCTTTGATATTGGAGAGGCACTTTGTTCAGGTGCCCACATGTTAGAACTGAGAAGAACTAGAGTTGGAAATTTTACTGAAAAAAATAACCTTATTACACTCCAAAATTTAAAAGATGCTTTCACAATTTATCAAATGGAAAACGATGAGCATTATTTGAGGAAAATTATATTACCAATGGAGAAAATAGTTTCTCACATACCAAAGATTTATATTCGAGATACGGCAGTTGATGCAATTTGTCATGGTGCGGATTTAGCTTCGGCTGGTATATGTTACATTGATGCTAGAATCAAACCTGACTTATTAGTAGCATTAATGACGATGAAAAAGGAATTAATCGGATTTGGTATTTCTCTAAAGAATGCAATGCAAATGTATAAAGCAAAATCAGGAATTCTAGTAAAAGCGCATAAGGTATTTATGGAAAGAGGTATATATCCACGATGGAATGAAAGCAAATAGAGAAATTATTCAAACTTCTTTTAAATTATGAATAATAAAAATGATCACTATTCTAGTAAATTTCCCAATGTAAAAGTAAAAATCCACACAATTTCAGAGAGTTTGAGAAGACATCTTTATATTTTTAAGACGGTGACGGGGGTATTTTCATTTAGTAAAATAGATTTAGGCACAAAAATCTTGATTGAACATATGGTTATTCCTGAGGAACCAAGTGGATTACTCGATTTAGGGTGTGGTTATGGGCCTATTGGAATAGTATTAAGCTATAAATCACCAGAAAGCCTTGTTTATCTAATTGATATTAATAGACATGCAATTTGGTGTGCGAAAGAAAACGTCAAGATAAACTTAACGAATTACAGGAATACTCGTGTATTATCTGGTAGTTATTTTGAACCAATTGAATCTAGAAAATTAAAATTTGATGGGATTTTCATGAATCCCCCTCTACGACAAGGAAGAAAAGAGTTTTTAAAATTACTGCATGTTATACCTAACTATTTAAAATCAAATGGATCTTTTCAATTTGTAATAAAAAAGAAAATGGGAGCACCTTTTGTTTTGAATTACATTAAGAGTGAGTTTCCAAACAATGAAGTTAAAATTTTATGTAAAAGAAGTGGATATTGGGTTTTTTGTTGTTTTCAAGGAAAAAAATAAAATGATTTATCTTTGTTAAATATTCGAAAATGATGAAAAATAGAAAAATTTTTTAGAATAGTTTGATTTCATTAATTATTACTTGATTTAAAAGAGGATTTTTCCTTGACTAAGAAAAAAAAAATTGATGTCTTATTACATAAATTTGTTCCTCAACATCTTCTTTTAACTAAAGAAGAAACTCAAAAACTCTTAGAACAATATAGCATAGGTGTAACTGATTTACCCCAGATCTTTGAAAAAGATCCGGTTGCAATTGCTATCGGTGCAAAAGAAGGAGATATTATAAAAATAATCCGAGACTCAGAAACTACTGTTAAATCTGTGGAGTATTATCGATATGTAAAGAAGGAAAAAGCATAATAAATTTTTTTTATTTAAATTAATATTATAAATGGAATGATAAATATTGAGTTCAGAAAAGTTAACAAATGCGGATAAATGGATCATATTTAAAAGTTTATTCGATGAAAAAGGTCTGGTTCGTCAACATTTAGACTCTTATAATGGTTTCATTGAATATGAAATGCAAGCTATAGTTGATGAGTCAGCTGAAGTGATCCCTGATATTCCTGGTTTTAAAATTAAATTTGGGAAAATTATAGTTGGCATACCGAAAGTGAGAGAAGCTGATGGGGCTACTATGGAGATTACACCCATTGAGGCGAGAATTAGAGAATTAAGTTATGCTGCAGATATTACGTTAGAAATGACACCTATTACGATAGATGAGCGTACACAAAGAGAGGAAGCTGAAGAAACATTAGATATTTATATTGGAAAAATCCCTATAATGCTAAAAAGCTGCCGTTGTCCATTAGAGAGTATAGCCGAACAAGAATTAATTAACAAGGGTGAAGATCCCCTCGATCCTGGTGGATATTTCATAATAAATGGGACAGAACGTGTGCTTGTAACACAAGAAGATTTAGCTCCAAATAGAATTTTAGCAGAAGAGGCAAGTAGGAGTTCTAGTGCTACTCATCAAGCAAAGGTGTTTTCAACTAGGAGTGGTTTCAGAGCACCTGTAACTATTGAAAGAAAAAAGGATGGCAATCTACGAGTTTCATTTCCTTCTGTTCCGGGTAAAATCCCTTTAGCTATCCTTATGAGAGCTTTAGGATTACATTCAGATAGAGAGATATTTGAAGCTATATCCGAAAATGAGGAAATTCAAAAAGAGTTGATTCCAGTAATAGATGTGGCCTCTGAAATTCAAGTACTCAAGGATCCAGAGAAGTCTCAGCAAAATGCCCTTGATTATATTGGAAAAAGGGTTGCAATTGGTCAAACAAAAGATTATCGTATTAGAAGAGCACTTCAAGTTCTAGATAGATATTTGTTACCACATATAGGAAACAATGAAGAAGACAGATTAAAAAAAGCATACTATCTAGGACAGATGGCACAAAAAGTTATGGAACTTGCTCAAGGATTCCGTGAACCAGATGATAAAGATCATTATGCTAATAAAAGATTAAAATTAGCTGGAGAATTATTTACATCACTATTTAGAGTAGCATTTTTAAATCTTGTAAAAGATATCAAATATCAACTTGAAAGGACAGCTGTTCGAGGAAGAGCACCAAACATTAAAACAGCAGTTAGAGCAGATGTAATTACAGAAAGAATTAGACATGCACTAGCAACAGGAAATTGGGTAGGAGGTAAGGCAGGTGTAAGTCAACTGTTAAATAGGAACAACCATGTGGGAACATTAAGCCACTTAAGAAGAGTTATATCTCCTCTAAGTCGCAGTCAACCTCATTTTGAAGCTAGAGATCTACATCCAACTCAATGGGGAAAAATTTGTCCAGCAGAAACTCCTGAGGGTCCAAACTGTGGTTTGGTTAAAAATCTTGGTTTAGCCTCAATAATTTCTGTTGGAACTGATGAGAGAATAATTGAAAATATACTTGTCGATTTAGGAGTTATCCCTATTAATGAAGTTAAAAATGTAAAGGGAGATAAGGTAAAAGTATTTCTAAATGGAAAACTTGTAGGTGTTCATCAACAATATAACCCTTTTATAAGACAACTTAGAGAAAAAAGAAGAAAAGGAGAAATAGGGCAACATGTAAACCTCGGTTATTACCATGACTCTAAAGAAATTCAAATTAATTGTGATGCTGGAAGAGCTACAAGACCCCTTTTTGTCTTAAAAAATAAAAATCTACTGATTAGTAAGGATGATATTGAAAAAATAAAACAAAATAAATATCGATGGTCAGATTTAGTCTTAAAAGGTGTAATTGAATATTTAGATGCGGAAGAAGAAGAAAATGCATATATAGCAATGTTTGAGGAGGATTTGAATATAGAACATACTCACTTAGAAATCTCCCCTGCGGCTATTCTTGGAATTTGTGCATCAATAATTCCTTTTCCGGAACATAATCAATCACCAAGAAATACTTACGAAGCAGGGATGGTAAAACAAGCATTAGGATTATTTGCCGCAAATATGCATTTAAGACTTGATACCAGAGGTCATACCTTACATTATCCTCAACAGCCATTAGTAAAAACAAGTCCAATGGAGATTATTGGAATTAATAGACGCCCCGCAGGACAAAATTTCATTGTCGCTATGATGAGTTTTGAAGGTTTTAATATTGAAGATGCGATAATTATAAATAAAGCATCAATTGAGAGGGGTCTCGCTCGTAGTCACTTCTTTAGAACATATGATGCTGAGGAAAGAAAATATCCCGGAGGAGAAGTTGATAAATTCGAAATACCTGAGAGAGGTGTTAGAGGTTTTAAATCGGCAGAGTCTTATCGCCTTTTATCTGAAGAAGATGGAATTATTGAACCTGAAACTCAAGTAAATGGAGGAGATGTTCTAATAGGCAGAACTTCACCACCACGATTTATAAAATCCTATGAAGAATTTGAGCTCATGCAACCAAATAGACGAGAAACATCGAAAAACATGAGACATAATGAAAAAGGAATTGTAGACACAGTAATAATTTCAGAAACTGTTGATGGAAATAAACTAGTAAAAATTAAAGCAAGAGATTTAAGGATACCTGAGTTAGGGGATAAGTTTTCATCTCGTCATGGTCAAAAAGGAGTACTTGGGTTAGTTGTTGAGCAATCTGATATGCCATTCACCTCATCAGGTGTAATACCGGATATCATTGTTAATCCGCATGCGATGCCCTCAAGGATGACCTTAGGACAATTATTTGAAGGTATTAGTGGTAAAATTGCGTGTGTCAACGGAAAATTAGGAGATGCTACTGCTTTTGAATGGACAGATATTACAAAACTCCAAGAAGAATTGGTAGGGGCAGGATTTGAATTTAATGGGAGAGAAGTTATGTATAATGGCATAACTGGTGAAAAATATGAAGCGGGTATTTATTGCGCACCTATTTATTATCAAAAATTATATCATTTAGTAGCTGATAAACTCCATGCTAGAGCTCGTGGACCAGTCCAGATATTAACCAGACAACCAACTGAAGGAAGGGCAAGAGAAGGAGGTTTACGGTTTGGTGAGATGGAACGAGATTGCCTTGTTGGTCATGGGTCAGCTCTACTTCTAAAGGAAAGATTACTAGATGAATCGGATCGAACTGTAGTTTTAGTTTGTGAAAAATGTGGACTCTTGGCTGTATATGATCGCAATCGTGATAAACGTTACTGTCCTGTATGTGGAGAAGGAACGATTATTTCAAAGGTTGTTTGTTCTTACGCGTTCAAATTACTATTGCAAGAAATGATGAGTTTAGGGCTTGCTCCAAGACTTAAATTAAAAGAAAAAATATAAAGCTTTTTCTTTTTAAATTCAATCTTTTTTTACTTGCTTGTTTTTTTTTAAATTGAAAAAATATACCAAAATTTCAATAAAAAGAAAAAAATAAATAATTACTTATAATTATAATGTGAATCCAAGAAAACCAGCAAGTCCAGGTATCAGAGTATAGAGAAGGAATAAAACAAACAGAGTTAGTAGTGATATCCATAAAGCATTATCCCAAGCAGTGTCTAATAGAAATTTAACAAGTACCAATATTATTAGAAAACCAATTATTGGTATTAAAAGCGTTAAATAATTACCATCGCTCCATGGGATTTGATTAAAAACTCCAAATACAGAACCAATTGCACCTAAAACTAATGGAATCACAAGCACACATATGAAAGCCAACAAAATTATCAATAATTTTTTGTCTGAGGCTTTAGTCTTCGAAACAATAAGTAAAACAGCAATATAAAGAACTAAAGCTACAACTACTGTTGCTAATATAAGCCATAGTATGAAAAAAAGTGGATCCCCTTGACCTAATTGAAATAACATTTAACTCTCCTATATTATTATTTGTAAACTTAAGAAATTGTAATTATGAGATGTTAACTTTTCTTCTTTTTTAAATATTAAGTTTAAACTGAAAGTATTACTCTGTTTAACCTTTAAGATTAAATCCCAAAATTTAGCAAAAAGAAGTGAATGGAAAATCCTAAAAATATAGCCGATATTATAATACTAATTACTGCTAATCTGACGGATTTCTCTCTCCCATATCTAGTATAAACTACTAAAACCACCAGACTTATTAACCCAATAATAAGGAAGATCCATGCCAAAAGCCATAATGTTAAAGAAGGATATTCAGCCATTTATTGTATCCACATTTTTTTAAGTATTACTATTAATTTATGAAAGCTTTTTTTTTAATTTTATTATGAAAAATTTAAATCCACTCACTATTGTAATTTAATAAAGAATATGTATTTTAATTATCAATAAAATTTCTTCAAAGATAAATATGCATTTCCTAAAAAAATTAACAGAATCTCCTATTTTGAAAGATCCAGCAAAAGAACACGTCGATGTTCATCGACATTTTTACAGGTACTCGAAAGGAGTTTTTATTGGCCCTGCGTTAAAAATAACAAAATCTAAAGCTCGTATAACTCTAAAAGGTAGTCACGAATACGAAGATTTAATTCTTGAAGTCGTAGCAAACACTATTTCTGAAGAAGAAATCGAAATTAAAGGAACAATAATCTCAGGTAGTGATATAAGTGATTTAATTATGAACTTAGGATTTGATTGGAATTTAAAAAAATCAACTGGTAAAACTAAGAATTATAAAGCAAATATTATCAGTATAACCAATCAAAGAACGCTATTAGAGAGTATTGAAGTTTTTAGAAAGACGAGTTATTATTTGGTTTCCTTCAATCTTAATCCTACTTGTAAAGTAACAACAAAGAAAAATATCCCTCAACCCTCTAAAAAAAAAGTAGAGGATGATGACATAACCAAGAGAATCGGATTTTGTACAGGTATTATCAATAATAACGATAAGAACTTGAGTATGGTACAGAATTTAACATTACATGATTTCTTATCTGAGATTCCCGAAAAGTGGAAAAAAATCATAATCAAAAACAACTATAAAATAACAGACATTATTCTACCAGAGCAGGTTGATAATTGGGGATTAAAAAGAATACTCGCAATTAGAAAAGGCACACTCTTTCGTTCAATAAACATTGACGGTGAAGAATTAGAAAAACAATATTCTTTTTCAGTCTAATAGCAGAATTATAAATTTTCTTTACAATTTTAAAAAAATTTAATTTCAATAAAAGATTTTTTATTATCAATTTAGTAATATTTCCTGAACGAGGTCAAAATACATTAAAGAAGTAAATCCTGCGCTAAGAAGTCTTCTGTATATAATTGGGGGTGAGATCGCGATTTATGTGGGATCAGAACTCTTAAATTCTGAAACCAAAGACATAACCGATGAGGATATTACAGAAAAGATTAAAGAAAAGATTAAGGACACGGAAATTGATCTTGAACCCGACGATAAAGAAGTTTTAAAATTGAATTCTGTTCGAAAAACGCTCTATAAATTATACAGTGAAAAATTAGCGCAATTTAGAAGAATTAGAGATAAATCTACAGGATGGTTTATTTACTATTGGTGGCATGAATTCGATTTGCTCGAAGAAATTCTTATTGAAAAAAAAAACATGTTAGATTCAAAATTAAGAGAGAGACTAAATTTTGAAGAGAGTAATTATTTCTTTTTCTGCGCGTCCTGTCAAGATAAAAATAAAAAGTATAATTTTGATGAAGCATTTGAACTTAACTTTCGATGTCCTGATTGTGGAAGCCCTTTAGAAGCCCAAGATAACAAACAAATTATTGGATTCTTAAAGAATAAGATTGCCATCATCCAGAAAATTAAGATTTCAGTTGATTAAAATAGGAACAAGGAAATTTAATTTTTAGGTTTTTTCAACCCAAGATATCACAAATTAATTTGAATTTAAAACATGAGTAAAAAAATTAGACTTGGGACATGCACAAAAGATTGCTATGGGTCTTGCGTGTTCAACGGATTGTGGAATGACGATGCCCCAGAAAAAAAATTTATACAAGCAACACCCCTAAAGAGCCATCCTTTTACTAACGGTTTTTTCTGTCCAAAATATAAACGAAGACAAGATTTAATTTATCATTCAGAACGGATTAAAAAACCATTGCTAAGAAATGAGGTTAAACCGAAAAATAGTTTTAAAAGAGTATCATCTCACAAGGCATTAGACATCATTGCCCAAAAAATAATAGATATCAAAGAATCGGGAGATCCAAAATCAATAATCGGCGCATTTTATTCTGGAAATTCAGGATTAATATCAATGTATTCACCCCATAGATTTTTTACAGAGTTAGGTGCTACAATTACGAATGGTGGTATCTGCAATGAAGGAGGATGCGCTGGATTAACAAAGTTATTTGGTACGCATTCATTATCTAATCCTTTTCAAATTATTGATCCCGCTACTAGTTTAATTGTGATTTGGGGAAGCAACCTTTCAGAAAATAATATTCATGCCCACTTTTTAGTGAAACAAGCTATAAGAAAAAAAACCAAGCTGATAGTTATTGATTCTCGAGTCACTCGAATCGCAAAAAAATCAGATTTTTTCCTTCATATAAATCCTGGGACTGAACATTTATTAGCAAAATTGATACTTAAAGCATTATTTAAGCAAAATGCGCAAGATGTTAAATTTTTAAAAGAAAATGTAGATGGCTATTTATCTATTATTTCAAAATTAGATATTACTGATGAAAAAGCATTGTTATCTCAAATCGGTATCAACGTTGAATCTTATCAAGAAATTGTTGAACTATTAGTTAAATACAAACATCAAACCCTTTTTATGATCGGTTACGGGGTTCAGAAGGATTTTTTTGGTGGAAAAATAGTCCAATCCATAGTATCGATTCAAATCATACTTGGTAATCTTGCTAAGCGAGGAACAGGTTTAATTTACTCACAAAGTGATTTCATAAATCCCATTATCAAACCAGTCCTCAATTATATTACCAAATCTACGATTATTCCTAGTTTAAATAATATTCCCTTAATCAAACTGGGTGAAGCATTATCCTCAGGGGATTACAAGCTATTATTTATATATAATTTTAATCCAGTAAGCTCCCTACCTAATCAAAATGTATTTAGGAAGGCGCTTTTAAGGAAAGATCTATTTATAGTAGTATTAGATAGTTTTCCAAACGAAACAACCAAATATGCCGATGTTGTAATTCCAGCTAAGCTTGATTTAGAGTCATATGATATAATTAAACCCTATTATATACCAAGTTTATCAATAAATATTGGGGGGCCATGTCCATATCCAGATTGCATGTCGAATTATGATTTTTTTCAAGAGTTAGCAAAAAGAATTGGCTATGGGAATTTGCCAATTTTCAAGGAAACAGAAGAAATAATATTCAATAAATCTCTAAGAATGCTACCATCATCGATTAGAAAAAATCTTCTTTCAAATGGTTATCATTTGTTATTTAACCCACAACAAATTCCCTTTAAAAATCTCAAATTTCCGACACCAAATCACAAAATTCAAATTCAAAATCTAAGTTTTGAGTTTGGTAAAGATTTTTTAAATCAGAAATTAAACCGTAATTTCAATGAATTTGTTTTAATTTCACCTTCTCATTCTCACCTCCTGCATTCTCAACTAGGTCGAATAAATTCTAAGTATTGTAAAGATTTCAGCAAAGTCTTTTTAAATCCAGAAGACATACATGCCTTAGATATAATTATCGGAGAAAAAGTGGTAGTTTCAAATGAATATGGCTTGGCTCACTACGATTTAGATGAACTCAAAATCTTAAAGCCTGGAACTGCACTTATTTATTCAGGAGGATCTTCCCCTTACGAAGAAAAGCCGAATGTGAATCTTTTTACTCCAGACGTTCCGGAAGAGTTAGGTCTTTCAGGGGCCTACAACTCTACTATAATACAGATTCGAAGAAAAACCTAAAAGTAGAAAATGTATCAAGAATTAGAAGAAAATATTTAGATATAATAGATTCAATTACTACACTTATTTAAGAATCGGAGTCTTTTCTCTTCTTTTTTATAAACGCTATATCACCCAAGGAACCTCCTGGGGTTTTTTTCATAAATTTTTTCTCATGAACATTGAAATCCATCTCATCAGATTTCTTTAATAATTGAATTTTATACATTTTTTGAATTTTTTTTGCGAGTTTTACAGTTGGTTCAGCTTTTCCAGTCTCAATTCTTCTAATTAAAGATGGTTTTTCATTTAATTTTAGAGCAAATTGATCCTGGTTGAGTCCAAGGCTGGTTCTAGCATTTCTAACTCTTTTAGCATAATCTGAAACAACCTCTAATTCTTCGATAGCAGGTGATTTAAATTTTCGTCTTTTGGGTGCCGGGTTAGGTTGTTGTTTAAATCGTCTCTTCCCATATTCAATAGATGAGGGTTTATGAATTTTTGTTCCATGTTGGGCACAATTATGACAGACTGTAATTCTAGCGCCCTCTAAGATAACTCTTTGACCTTTTCCCCAAATTATACTACCGCATATTAGGCATTCCTTATCATTATCGATAGATATAGGATTTGGCATTTATTTTTGTTGAAAGAACTCAATTGAATAATACTCTTCTACAAAAAGATTATAACTGGGAATTCTTATAATTTGTGGTTTTTATCCCATTATTTTTTATAATCAATAAATTTTTTAAAAATCGAGATTTTTATCATGTAGAAGATAGGTGACCTTAAATTTAAATGATTAAAAGTTTATTATAAGTTTAAGGGGTAACTTAAGATATTATATTTATATAAATGAGAAAAGAAAGAGTATAGGACTTTTGACTACAACAAAAGACAAGAAAAAAAGAGAAGAAACAAAAGATGGGGAGTATTTGATAACATATACCCGACATCTAGAAAAAAGATTAAGGAATTTAGAAACCGAGAAACAACTATTGGATGCTGAACGACTTAGATTAGAACAAGAACTACATAGCTTAAGAAACGAAATCGATAGGTTAAGAGAACCACCTTTAGTTTCTGCAACCATAATTGACTTCATAGATGATAAAGGAAGAGCAATCGTAAAAAGCTCAACTGGCCCAAGCTTTGTTGTAAATGCAAGCAGAAAGGTAAAAAATGAAAAATTGACTCCAGGAATGAGGGTAGCTTTAAATCAGAGAACATTTGCTATAATGGAGGTCTTACCGACAAAGTTAGATCCCTTTGTTAAAGGGATGGAGGTAATTGACTCAATACCAGATATATCATATACGGATGTTGGGGGTTTAGAGGATCAACTACGGGAGGTTAGAGAAACTGTCGAATTGCCATTGAAAAGACCAGAACTCTTCGAAAGAATAGGTATTGATCCACCTAAAGGAGTATTACTATACGGACCCCCTGGTACGGGAAAGACTTTATTAGCGAAAGCGGTTGCCCATGAAACAGAAGCTACATTTATAAGAATTATTGGATCTGAATTGGTACAAAAATTTATTGGTGAAGGTGCCCGACTAGTAAGAGAAATTTTCAATATGGCAAAAGAGAAGGCTCCGACAATATTGTTTATTGATGAATTAGATGCAATCGGCTCTCAAAGATTAAAAATCGCCACATCTGGTGACAGAGAAGTTCAAAGAACTTTAATGCAATTATTAAGTGAATTGGATGGTTTCGAAATGAGAGGAGATGTTAAGATAATCGGGGCAACAAACAGAGTTGATATTTTAGATCCTGCCTTATTAAGACCAGGAAGATTTGATAGGATGATTGAGTTTCCTATCCCAGATGAAGAGGCAAGAAAAGCAATATTTAAGATTCATACAAAACGGTTAAAAATTGAAGATAAAATTGACCTAAACAAACTAGTGAATTTAACCGAGGGAGCGACTGGTGCTGATATAAAAGCAATCGCCACAGAAGCGGGTATGTTTGCAATTAGAAAAGAGGCTGAAAGTATTATTAACAAAGATTTTATTGATGCAATTGACAAAGTTATGAAAAAAGTTAGAGATAAATGTTTTGAATCAAGACTATACTCATAATGAGTATGGACTATAATTTATTTATATTCCTACTATTTCTTTATTAAAAATAACTTTTATATGTTTTAACTAATGGATAGCACGCTTTTATTGGGCTTAAGACAAGCTAAAGCAATTTCAGATTACCAATTTGGGAGTGATATTACAAATCTGCTATTCAATGATATAGATAAAATTCGTCTTGAAAGATCTCGTTCAACTCAAAAAATACGATATATCTTTCTAGAGGATAAATTAATACTTACATTACGACCTAATAATGGCTTCTTTACTTTAAGCTTGAATTCCGCTCGTAGTATTATAACTAATTTCGGTACACCTAAATTGAGGATTATTGTTTTAAACGAGATTTCTGAGTATATTAAAAAAGGGAGAAATGTGTTCTGTAAACATGTAATTGATATTGATGAAAATCTAAGGCCATTAGATGAGGTTATAGTGGTTAATCAAGATGATGAAATATTAGCTATTGGAAGATTAAAATTACCACCTATGTATTTAAAGTCTTTTTCAAGCGGGATTGCGGTAAAAGTGCGGAAAGGGGTAAATAAATCAAAAAATTAAAATGCAATTTAATATATAATTATTTACTAATTATTTTCGAGTGTGAGTTTCTTGGTAAAGCTGCCAAAAGAGATGCAAGATAAAGTTAAAAGTAAGCCGAAACGTCCTCAAGCAGTAAAAAAGAGAGATGGTACTCAATATGGCTCAAGACAGATGCGAAGAAGGATGCAGCAGCAAGGTGTTGAGATGGATCAAATTGAGGCAACGAGAGTTATAATCGAAGGAACAGAAAAAACCCTAATATTAGAACAACCTGAAGTTATTCTTATGAAACAAGCAGGTCAGGAAATATATCAAATAATAGGACAAGCAGAAGAGTTTTCTCCAGACGTAATTACAATCAATTCTGATGGTGATATTGAGAATGACGAGATAATTGAAGCTACTGAAGTCAAACCTACTATAACTGAGAATGATATAATGTTGGTAGCTTCTCAAGCAAATGTTGATATAAAGGAAGCAGAATCCATATTAAATGAATGCAATGGAGATATTGCAAAAGCGATTTTATTCTTAAAAAATCGAGTTTAAAAGAGTTTCGTTTTCAGAATCACGAAATAATAAACAATAAGAATCATAAAATTTTTAATAATCCCAATGAAGATTAATTGATAAGCTAATGTCGAAAATTAGAAAAAAACAGATTGAACGAAAAAGAACCATTTCAGAAGTGGATGTTAAATTTGAAAAAATCATTCAATTTTCGGGTTGGATGTTTTTATTGGTACTTGGGGCTTTTATGGGCATCTGGGTGCTTGTTGATGATATCTTAAATATGGTGACCCTAAATTTAAATGAAATGAGCTTTAGTTTTATAATTTTTATCGGAACAAACTCAGCTGTGAGTTTTGGATTGGCAACACAAATTAGAAAAAACCCCGAAAAGAAAAGAAGCTATTTTCTTGATTGGTTACTAGGTGAATTTTTGATATGTATGTTTGCTATTTTTGCTGTAGCCGCATATCAATGGTGATCTCTATTTCTACCGCTATTTTATAGATTTATTGCCTAGATAAGGGCTCTAAAATTTCATTTATAGTCTTCTCTGGCAGGATTAAATACATCAATAACTTCAGAATCTTCTAAAATTATTGCACCATGTTTTTCATTAGAATCAAAAATATAACTATCTCCTTCTTTAGCTACAAAGTCACGATTTTCTGTAATAAATTTCAGCTTTCCTTTTATGACGTATCCTATCTGGTGTTCTTTATGACTATGCAGTGGGATCTCAGCATTTTTCTTAAGAGTGAAATAACATAACATAAGGTTCTTATTATAAACTAACGTTCTTCGATAAACTCCTTCCAAAAATTTTATCGATTGAACATCTACTTTGTTAATAATATTTTGTGGCATGATAAATTTATTCAAGTAAAACCCTTTGAAAAGTTTTTTGTTTAAATAATCATGTAATTAGATCTTTTGAAATATAATCTTCGTTAAATCTATGAAAAATCATATTTTAAACGACAAAATTTCGCAATGCTGTGAATACCTGAAATAATAAATTAGAAATCGATTAGACTCTAAAAAATTATGAATTTCCTTGAAATTTAATAAATAAAGAAAGAGATTGCAAGTAAAACGTTAATAAAATAACTTTAAATTGGAAAAACGAATAAACTTTTATATCAAAAGAGGTAAAATATTAACGATAATAAAGAATTAATAATTCTCTTAATTCTACTCATACCCCCGACGAAATCTTGTACTTTAAAATATCACAGATTATACTTCTTTATTGTTAACGTTTACCAGAAATTGAATAGAGATGCATTATAGTGGAAATGGTATTAGATCCAAAAACAGGAAAAGAGAAAGAAAGCAAAAAATTAAGGAGAAAATTTCTAACTAATTTATTACCTCAAGTTTTCCTTACTGAAGGTGATGTTGCGGTTTTTGATCCGGTTAAAATTGAACAGAGTCTCATTAGAGAAACTAATTTAGACCAAAAATCTGCGGATAGAATTACTGAACTGGTAATTAGAAGAATTATCTCATCCGGAATTAAATTTCTTTCTGGACCTCACATTAGAGAAATTGTTTGTTCAATTCTATCAGAACAACATTATGAGGAAGAACGAAAGATTTATACAAGAATAGGAATGCCATTAATGGATTATGAAGCTATTTTAGAATATGGGATTGATGAAAACGCGAACCAAGACATGAATCCAGAAAGTATCCATCATTGGGCTGCAAATAGAATATCTGATGAATACGCATTGTTAAGGATTTTAGATTCAGAGGAAGCACATGCTCACCTATTTGGAGATCTTCACATACATATGCTGCGGTACTTTGATTTACGCCCATTTTGTCAAGAGTGGGATCCACGAATGATACTTGAGCATGGTCTACCACCAGTAAATAGTTGGGCACACTGCAGTAAATCAGGACCAGCAGGTAGTTTAAGAGTAGCTGTTACCCACTTAGCGAAATGGCTAGGGCTTATTCAAGGAGAATTCAGTGGTGGCCAAGGTTATGATTATATAACCACCTTCTTAGCTCCGTATACACGTGGTGTTTCCGAGAGAGAGATAGAGCAATCAATGCAATGTTTAATATTTGAAACTAACCAGATTTTCGCTGCAAGAGGGGGTCAAGTGCCCTTTACCTCAATTTCATGCACTCCAGCAATACCTGATGGTTTATTAAATATTCCTGCAGTCGGCCCTCATGGACAGATTGTTGGAATTTATGGAGATTACCAAGATGAATGCCTGAAGCTATTTGATGCTTTAACAGATGTCTATATTAAAGGAGATCACAATGGAAAACTTTTTGCATTTCCGAAACACGAGATAAAGATAACTAAAGAATGGCTTCGAGAATTTGAGCCATCTTACTTAAAACTTATGGAAGAAGCTGCTACAATGGGAACACCATATTTCCTTAATATGTGCCCAGAATGGATGCCTGATGAAATTCACAGTCAATGTTGCAGAAAGTTTTTAAGTGGGAATCAAATAATCGAGCAATGCAACCTTGATCCTGAAAAAAGGAAAAATGTTAATATATGGGAAAATTATGTTACAATCGGTTCATTACAATCAGTAAGTCTAAACCTAC
>Ga0114923_10000287_pt1 | contig 42647 bp, 60 predicted proteins | sample SumtaG_FD_89578 | JGI IMG/M metagenome (GOLD analysis project Ga0114923, IMG submission 89578) | Deep subsurface microbial communities from Indian Ocean to uncover new lineages of life (NeLLi) - Sumatra_00157 metaG | ecosystem: Environmental > Aquatic > Marine > Oceanic > Sediment | place: near... | reverse complement strand
TCTCCATGATCTCTATTATACCACAAGTGATATCCGGAAATTGAAGTAGCCCATTCACTTTCAAATGCCGGAGTAGAAGTATCTGACCAGCACCTTGTAATTATCCAATTATCAACATCTACCTCTATAATAGCACGCAACATTTTATTACCACCACCTGACCAAATTGAAGTGACATATAACCTATCTTGTGAAACACTCCAATGCATATCAGATACAGCCATTGTGTCAGCACCGGCACACCATCCTGGAGCAGTCCTATCCATAGTTAAAGCATTTCGCTTTTCATTAAATATCACATGCATGGAATCAGTGCCTTTTTGTACGGCATAGGGATGTTCCGCCACTACTGATAGTGAAGTATAATTAGTAAACTTTACAGCGGTTCCCCACGTAGTACCATAATCCGAGGAGACAGTATAATAGATGTTTGTTAGTTCTTGACCACCTACAGCAGATTCTACTACTTCAAAAAATACCCACAGATCACCACTTCCTTTGAGTTGCATCAAGAAAGCATTCCGTTTTGTATCCGTTGAAGTTAAACCGGCTACAGACATTTGACTTTCAGCAGTCCAGGTCACAAAGTCTGTAGACGTCCTGGAATATAAAAACCAATCAGCACCGGATTGTTTTGTATAGACTAATAGAATTGTGTCAGTAGCTACTCCCTGTACGGGTGCTCCTGCATAAGGGTGATTTGCTAAAGTCATATCGTAGTATTATACATAAGCGATTTCATGTTCAACACCATCGCCACTTTGAAAATATAATTTATTATCTGACTTGGTATATATCTTGCCATAATCAGCATCAGCCGTTGGTGTGGTAGTTTCTTTAATACACAACTTACCTAACTCTAATGTTAAATCTGCATACTGTGAGGGAGTACCTGTACCAATGCCTACAGCATCAATGGAAGCATCTACAAAAAAGGCATTTACGTTTGCATCACTTTCAATCCTGAAATCAACATTTTCTTGAGCATCATTTATAACTACCGCTCCACCAGCTACAGCAGTAAGGACTAAATCCACTGTGTCACCATCAATAAGAGCGCATGATGTTAAAGACGTAATATCAGCATTGACCCCACTTGCAGCTATCCCTGCTTCAACTAACGTCCTGTTAATCCAATTACCACCGCTATATCCAAGCACCTCATCAACTGCTATGCTTGTTATTACAACGTTCCCTAATTGGTTTATGTCTGTTATCAATTCTGCAATCGTATTATTTACCCAACCTCCCGAACCTGTATAACGTTGTATTTCTCCATCCGCAATTGAAGTGAGTGTCACATCTCCAAGCTCGTCAATATCATGTGTGTGAGCATCAATGTCATCTATCATCTTTTTAGTAATTGCTAAAATCACTTTATACGTCTTGCCGCCTGTATTATGAGCCACATCAGCCGTTCCCTCTTGACCCCTTGTCACTGTAAGTGAATCTCCCGTCCTAGAAGTCACTCTCACTATCTCTACGCTAGGGTCATCAGACGGCTCTGAATAATCAGTGCTATTCCACCACACAACATTGTAACTAAATGATGACGGAAACTTAGCGCCATCACCACTACTTAAAACAACCGTGACAGCTCCAGCGGCATATCCCGTTGATACTGTCCCTTTACCTCCATTGATAACCGGATCAAGTGATATTGTCATATTCTTTTATACCTCACTCATAATAATTAAATCCATAGCTACATTTATTTTGTGAGTAGCGGATGTTAATAAACTTAAATGATAATCCCCTTTTAATCTTATTATCTCTACATTGTATGTCTTTCCATTACCATCTTGTGGATCAAACACTACCTGAGCATCAGCTTCATATTTTGTTTGTAGAGTATCAAATTGAGCAGTAGTCATTCCACCCCATTTCATACTGATTGCTTTACCTACAATAGAAACCCCCCATGAGAAATACGCTACACTAGCATACGTAAGTAAAGTATCAGCATGTTTATCCTTTTCAATTAATGTCATATCCCCAGGTTGCTTGACAAAAGTATATGAGTCTAAAATCATGTTTGCCATTATACAAACTCCTTAATAGTTTTAACGACAACCTCTTCAATATTTCTTTGTAATTCACCAATCATTTGTTTATTCTCTCCACCGCCTTCTATGTTAACAGGCACAGACACATTGATTGATTCAGGTTGATTTGTACGTTGCCCTTGAAATGCTACTTGGTTTAGTCCTGATGAAGTAAAACGGTCTTCTGTTGCAGTTAGATTACTTGTCTTTGCAGTAGCACCTCCTCCTGCTGCTCCACCTCCTCCCCCACCAAAGAAACTTCCTATTAAACCACCACCACTTCCACTAAAAAGAAAATTCTTAAGTGAATCAGCCGCCATTTGAGCTAACATATCCACTACCATTTTATTTATACTTTTAACAAAATCTCTAAACGTCTTCATAAACCCGTCCATACCATCTTCCCAAACTGCAAAAACAGCATCCCCCATCGCATCACCTAATCTATTAAAAGCTTCATCAGTTATCTTTTCCCAAAGCTTTGTTGACTTATTCATATTCTCCAATGAGGTTTTATAATCAGATGCTATTTTTTCCATCGCTCTTCCAAACGTTTCATCATCAATTATTAAAGGACTCTCTTTTCGCATTTGATTAAGTGCTTTTATAGAATCCTGCATTACTTCAAGTGGAGTTCTAAGGGAATCTTTCAAAGCTTGTGCACTTGCTTCTACTGCTCTCCTAAATTCTAAATAACTATCAGTCAATTTTTCTATAGCTTTTTGTGCGGTCTCTGTGCTTATTTCAAACTCTGTGCCGGTAGATGCTTTCACCAACTCTTGTATTTTATTGATACCTTCTGTTAGTTCTTCAAATGGTGTCAAGGTGCTTTGTTTCAATTTATCTATATCTTTTATCATGTCTTCGGTCAAACTACCGAACTGTTTTTCAAGCTCATCAAACTCCTCCTTATAACTACCGAATAGTCTTGAAGTATCTATCTTTTCTTTTAACACTCTCCAGACTTCTGCTAATCTATTCGTAGTAAGTTCACCTTGCTTTCCTATTATTTCAAAATTCTTAAAAGCACTCCCTGCCATCTTATTGAGTATCTTATCTGAAACTATCCCTAATTTCTTAAACGCTTCTTCAACATTCTCTATTCTTTTTCTGTCTCTTTCCAAAGAAGGGAACAAAGTTATCATCTCACCAACTACACCAAGCCTGGAAGGAATAAGTAAATCACGAACTTGTTTTTGTAGATCAGCATCCCTAAACTCTATACGAGGAATTATTTTCAAGAAAAATTCCTGTCGTTTCTGCATCTTATCTCTTACCTGTTTATTAAGTTTAACTATTTGATCATCTAAATCTTTAGTGTCAATGAGTGATTCTGGAAAAAAAGTAATTTGAAGTCCTTTTGCTATATCATTAAACATGCCCTTTAACTCACCTTTTAATCGAGGTATTACATCCCTTATGTCTGTCGTTATTACATCTACAAAAGCCGCTCCATAATTAAAAAAAGGCTTAAGCGGAACTGTAATAATTTTTGATAATGACAACATAAGTTTCGTAAGAGTTTTTACTTTATCAGAAAACTCATCTATCGCACCTGTCTCCTTCATTGTTTTAATCCATTTAGTAGTGTCTTCTGTAACCTCTAACAAAGCATCAACCAATCCCTCTCCCAAAGCCTTTTTCAACAATAACACAGACTCATGAAGTTTTGCAAATTTGATCGCAGCCGTCTCCATTGCTTTTCCTAATGCTATTTGAGTATTCCCTGCTCTATTTGACAATTCAGCATGGTCGTCTAACAAACTATTTCCTTGAGCTACCAAAGCATTGAAAGCTCTCCTTGCTCGCACTTCTTTGAATACAATAGCGGATTCTTCCGCCGTCATCTTACTCAACCTTTGAATAGTCTTAATTAGCCTATCCCCTTGAATAGCACTTAAACCCAACTCTACTCCATACCTTGCAGCAATGTCTGTTGCTTCTTTTCCAGGTTCTATGAATGTATCTAAAAATCTTTGTAATTGTACTACTGTTCTCTGTGCTCCAATACCTGATCTTGATATCGCCGCAAAAGCTGTCCCCAAATCCTCTACAGTTATTCCAACTGCTTTCGCCGAAGCTGCGACAACACCAAATGTTTCAGCTACATCAGCCACAGTCAATCGACCTCTCTTTTGTATAGTAAACAAAAAGTCACTTGCATCAGCGGCACTTTTTATTTGTCTTGTAAAGGTTTGAAATGTAGTAATAATTGCTTGTGTTGCTGTACCTGCCTCAGTAAAACCCCCAACAGCTAATTTAGTAGAAGCCTCTAATACTTCCATAGCTTCACTAGCATCAATTGTAGCTGATATAATATCAAACATACCTTTAGTTAAGGTAGTTTTACTTTGTCCAAACGAAATAGATAAATCTGTTATCCCATCACTGAACTCTCCAAATACTCTATTTGTATCATCAACTAATGTTGCCACTTTTGTTAATTCCGTCTCATAAGCGGCGGCTTCTCTTATAGCAGACTTAGCAAACATACCTACAGCAATAGCTCCACCAGCGGCCATAAGAGTTCTTATATTAGTGAGCTTTCGTACAACCCCTGCCATAGAACCAGCAACTCTTTTCATAGAGAACTCAGTCTTGGTAGTAAAACTAGTAAGTTGTTTTCTACTTTGAGCAAGACCTCTTTTCAATCCAGTAGTATCTATATTAATTCTACCGAATATAGAACCAAGATTAGCCGCCATTATTCTTTCCCTCTCTCATTATATCTTCTTTGTTTCATTTCTATAACATCCTGTCGAGCCTGTTCAAGTTTTTGCATTGTTTCTTTACTATGTATCTTAGGAATAAAATCAAATGGTGTAAAAGGTGTTATCTTTTTCTTTGTGTCTCTATTTACATTAGCAATTAAACTGGCAATAATACCTGCTCTCAATGCCGCCTGACCTTCTCCAAAAGGTTCTATATTATAAAAAACCATCCACTCCGTTAATTCTTTTGAACTTATTCTTTGTAACAATTCTTCTACACTACAACCCCATTGCAAGGCTAGTCGAAAACAGAATAACCTTACGGGGTTGTTTTTGAGTTTTTTGTTAGATCGTCTATGTCCTCCTTGCCCAATCCCGACAGCCTTTGAGCTACTTCAAAAATTCTGTTTAATTCTTTTGCTGACTTAGTTCCTAACTTAGTAACATCACCCATATCAAATATTTTATCACCTTTTTCATTTACAACCGTCCTCACAATCAACTCAGCTCTAAAGTTTTTAAACCTTTCATTTTCATTACCGTCTTTATCTAAAAATACTTTCTTTTCAAAATCATCTCTTTCCGTACCTGTTAGTCCTCTTACATACACCTCACCACCCCATACCTTTATTAACTCTCTTTCTAAATCATCCTTATTTAGGATTTGCTCCTTAGTTAAAAACATGATAGCCTCCTTTTGTTGGTATCATCGTTAAAGTTTTCTCTACTGACCAACCACTCTTAATACGAAACCGCAGAGTAGAATACTTTATACCAAGTCTCTTCGACCAATCAGCAAAACTTAATCTAAAACCATCGAACTCTAGAAAAACATTATTTCTCTTATTATTAGCCTGTTGTTTTTCAGTAGACCATTTACAATTATCAGGAGCATAATCACCATCATTATCAATTCTATCTAAAGATTTATTTTTTGGCTTTCTTCCCATATCACTATAAAAATTCTGAAAACTATTATTCCATCTATCACAAACTTTTATACCTCTTCCACCATAATCCATAAATCTAGAACTATTTGGATTATTACATCTGGCCTTCATGTCCTGCCAAGAAGTATATATTGCTGTACCAAACATACCATGCTTTCCCAATCGCATTCCTTTTATTCCTTTTTTTCTAAGTTCTCTGGTTAAGAACATAACAAACACCTCCTCAATTAATTTATGAAGTTAAAGTCGTTGCTCCTGATTTCCTCAATGTTACCGTAAACGTCACAGCATCGTCCGGGTTTACTTCGGGATCACCTAAATTAGAAACCCTTGCCAAGAAATCAAATTGGGTTGCATTAGTATCTCCCAAAATAAGCCTATAATTTCTAGCAGTATTAGCATTTACGTCTGCAAGGAAATCATCATAACCATCCCTGGTAAAATTAATTGTCAAAGTCACTGTGCCAGGATCCTTAAACCCTGTAATAAATTCTCTAAATCCCAAGCTGGAATCGATACTCGTGACGCCAATTTCCGCTGCATCAATCCCCGAACTCGTGTAACTCTTTATCTCAGGAATAGCCGTAAACGATTCATTCGATGTACTATCCCCCCTTGAAAACGAACTACTAACACCACTAAAAGCATTTGTTGCCATATTTTACCCCTCCCCACTAAAAATTAAAAAACTAAACCGTCCTATGTGCCAAGAAATTAACTGTAAATATTGGACGGTTATTCTCATCAAATCCTATAGCGAAAATATCTGTAGAAGCTGAAATTAAAATATACCTTGTGCTATTAACTGTTTGATTACTAAGATCATGTAAAGCATCCCTCACAGTCTCTGCTACTGTATAAGCTGCCTGGTATCCAAATTCAGCCCCTCTTATTCTTGCCTGCACCCTTACAACATAATAATTATAACCACTAAGATTAAATTGTGGCCTGTCCCCTCCCACATCATATAAAGTCACTATGGGAGAGGCATTCTCTATATCAGGTTCAAGAGCTACGAACAAATCAGTCTTGAAAACCAACCCTGTTCCTGATGACGATAACAATAACAAATCTTTAAAATCTTCTGCTGGTGGTTTCATTTTATTTTTGCATGTGATTTAATAGTGTTTAAAATAACATTTCTATTCTGTAATAACGCTTGCTCTAAAAACTTAGCTTGTCCTGCTTGAACTATCCTTCTTAATTTCTCCCTTCCTCTTCCTCTACCTACTAAATCAACTTTAGTATGTCTTGCCGTCAAATTTTCATGAACATACAAAGCATAAAAAGCAGTAAATCCTATTTCAGCAAAAGGAGAGGAAGAATCTACACCCTGCCTTTCTGCTATTACAGACTGATGATCAATTCCCATTCTCTGAGCTAGACCTCCTGTAATAGTAGATTTTGCTTTTGACTTATCTTCTTTAAAAGTTCCCTCAGAACCTGTCCGTCTTACTCTCGATCTTGTCTTTCTACCACCTCCCCATATCACATAAGCACTATTGCGCAAATTACCAGTATCAACGGGAGCTAGTTTTATTGCATCTCTTTTTACTTTTAAAGCTGCTGCTAACAATCCTTGCCTTGTCCTTCCTTCTATACCACGTATCTCTTTATTAAGATTAGATAATACTTTGTCCAATCCCTTCCATTGTATTCCTTTTACTTGACCAAGAGACATTGCCATTATAAAACCACCCTCCCTGTTCCACCTGGTATAAAAAAATCCGAACTTTTAGTGCACATCATCCATTGTGCTCCTTCCGGTAACGGATGGCTACTATTCAACTCCTTCATTCTTTTTCTTAAGTCAGCATTACCAAAAAACTCTTCCTGAACTATCATCTCCGTTCTATCTTCAAATTGATGGTGTATCTGAACAAGTGTCTTTTTCATAAAAATACCTTCCTCTCATACCCATCACCTTTCATATTAGATACTTTTTTAAACCCTCTAATTTCATAGGCATTATCTACATCTTGTGGAGCATCCTGATCAGCGGAACTTATATCAGTAGTAAGACCTTTATATAACCAACCTCCTAAATCCATATCTTGTGTAACATATACAACAGCTTTCGTCATAGACTCTTTGCCTTCTGCATCAATAAACAAATCGTTCCTATCCTCCCACCTCCCCTTGAGATTAACATAATCTACAAAGGTGGCTCCACCAAACCCATCCGGAGAAGGAGTTCCCCAATACACAATATCATCTTTTAATTGTCTTAACATCCATTCAGTAGCCATAGTTTTTTATGGTGTAGCATCTGTTGGTGATTGTACGGTCTCCACCTTGACATACTTCTTACCTATCTTTGCTAAAATGCCTGTAGGATCCATAGTTAATAACTGTTGGCCATATAGAGTGCAGTTAAGACCCATATCGGTTTTGCCTTGATAATTTATTGACGTGTCTCCTATCTTCTCCGCATGAGGTCTCATATCCCTGATAGCCACTAAGTGAGCAGACCACCATCTCTCAATCTCTTTAAGAAGAGCATCTGACAAACCATGCCCACTTAGATATTTATCTACCAGTATATTGGCAATGGCTACGAACGGAGTAGTAGTTACAGTAGTATCTATTATTTCTTTTACTTCTACATCGGTCACTCTTACAGCCATTTACAAACCCTCCTATTATTCACAACTAACTGCTTCCCTTTTCAAATTACTCCATAGAGCAGGAGTGATAAAATCTAAAACTTTTTCTCCCTGCCACCTCAAACCTAAATCATTAATTAACATTTTAATATTATCAAACCTACCCTCTATCATATCCCTTGTCCAAATTTCCGTAACATCTAAACCGGCCTCTCTCATTTCTTTGAATCTCTCCTTATGCACATTAATCCATTTTTGCCAACCTAACCTCCCATTAAATTTAGACATAAATCCAGTCTTCAAACAACTATCTATTATTCCACTATCTATCCTCCTGACAATAATCCACTTTGCCTCCGGAAAAGCTCTATGCCATATCTGCCATATCAAACACATCTTAGCTCCTTTATAAAACCATATTTTATTGTCATCATTATATCCTTCTAATCTCATAGTAGCTAACACTCTTCCTCTTAACTTGTCTCCTATATCATTAACATTAAACATCCGAATATCAGGAAGAGGCCATTGACCCATAGGATCAAATCCATGTTCTCTTAAAATAGGTTTTACAATAGATTCCCTGATGATATTATTTTCAAACATTCCCTTTTTATTAGATTGAGTTGCTCTAGCCAACTTCCCTCCGAACGCTCCACAAATATGAATGACACCCGCTGTCATGGATGTGCCACTCCTCGCACACCCAGTGATTAAAACGGGAGAATTAATATATGACATTATGCTACCAGCCTCCTTCTGTGTGCCTTACTCATTTTTCTTTTACTTTCTTCACTTTATCATCTTCTATTTTTGTTAATGTACTTGCCGGTATGTTGCAATTAACGTTTACATTTTTAAGAACAAGCACTAACTCCGTTGTTTGATCAATAGCGGCTTTTAACTCAAACGATTTTACATACTCTCCAAAATCTATATCGTTTATTACAACAGTAGCGGCAGTTCCATCTGCATTGACACTTATATTTTACATTAGCTACAGGATTTAATTCCATAAAATCATCTTCTCTTTTCTACAATTTTTATTCCTTCTCTTTTTAACACTTTCTCCATTCTCTTCTTATCACAATAATCACTATTTATTTTATGAAGGATTTTATAATTATCCATTGTTAATCTAGGCTTACCGTGCCATATATGTAAAGTCTCTAAATCATCTCTCATAATTATTTTTAATTTATCATCTTCTTTCACTCTCTCTAAAAAATCATTATCCTCACATGCTATTCCTTTCCTGAATTCATTGTCAAAACCCCCTATCCTGTCATAATTATCCTTGCTTAAAACAGTACACCAATGCAACATTGACCTTCTGTGCTTGGTGTGGTGATACCATTTGAAGTGAGAATAATTTATTAACTCACCATTATAAATTAAATCTTTTACACACTCACAGCTAGGGATTATGTAAATATTTTTATCCTTGGATAATTCAATATCAAATCCTTGTAGAATATTATTCTTATGTAATACCTCCGGACTTGTGAGAATCAAGAAAATGCCCTTAGCTTTTTCAGCACAAAGATTAAAAATAGGAGCAGGATTATAACAATTTTCAAAATTTGTTTGAATACATACAATATTTATTTTGCCAATAAAAGACTCGATCAAATCAAGTAATTTCTGATGTTCTTTTTTATTCTGAATATTTTTAATATCCTCCCCAATTATTACTTCATAATCTTTTCTATCTCTATAAAGATCACTAAAACTTTTTAATGTTTTTTGTAACTGCTCTGCTCTAAAATAATAAGGCATTAAAAAACTATATTTCATCATGTCATTAATTTTTCCAACTTGTCTTAGGAAATAGACACTCTTTCTCTTCTTCAATTTTAGTAGTATATCCCGAAAGAGCAGATAACATACTTTGTATTTGACCGTCCAAATCTTTTAATGGTGAATATCCTAAATCAAACAATAATTTATGTTCAGGATTATAGTAATGACTTTCTTTTTCAACTCTTGGATTTTTTATATTGTTAATCAAAACATCTATTCCGTCATTCTTACATATCTTTTTTACTCTTTGAGCTAATTCTAAAACACTATATACCTCATCAAATTGATTTAATGTCCTGTACTCTCCCTTGACAGGAGGATTTTCTATTGACAAAGTTAAACATTGTAAAGCATCCGATAAGGGAAGAAACCCTCTTTTTTGATTCCCATTACCATATACAGTCAAAGGATACTCAATTACTGCCTGACAACAAAATCTATGTATCACAGTCCCGAAGCATTCATCAAAATCTAAACGAGTATATAATCTTTCATCAGAAACCTCTAGTACATTTGTCCCATACACCACTCCTTGCATCACATCCGTACTTCTCAATCCCCAAATTCTACACGCCATCATTATATTATTTGTATCATGCACTTTGCTTTGATGATACCAGCTTCCTGCTTGCTTAGGAAAAGGCAAACGATCTTTTCTATTATTATATTCTATTTCAAAAAATCCCTCTGGAATATCCACATTAGGAGTGCCATACTCTCCCATAGTGCCTAACTTAACTAAATGAGTGTCAGGACACGTTTCTTTCATACAATACAAAATATTTAACGTCCCAATGATATTATTAATTTGTACTTCGGTAGCTCTCCATGCGTCTATCATACTATAAGCTGCCGATGGTATTTCACCAAGATGAATAACTGTTTGTGGTTTGATGGAAATAAATATCTGCTTAAGCTCTTCATATCGCACCCTATTGCTCACATCAATATTAAAAAATTCTATTCTTTTATTATAATTATCTTTTACAGCGTTCAATCTGTTTTTCATATTAGCAATAGGAATTGCAGAATTCGCATAATCTCTTCTCTTAAAATTATCAATTCCAAAAACTGAAAACCCCCTATCTAACAAATGCAATGCAAGTGACCATCCTATATACCCATCTATGCCAATAATTAATACATTCATTTATTAACTACCTCGTTACTATAAGATATTCCTTTTCTCTTGTTCTCTTCTATTATTTTTGCTATAGGAAGTATGTTTTTAGATTTTCCTTTTCTAGGAGGTTTTGGTACTATTCCTTTTTGATAATAATAAAGAATCTTATTTATTCTTGCTTGTGTTTTTATATGAGGAATAACTCGATTTACCCAATCCATATCCTCCCCTACTGCTCCTCTAAATCTATGTTTCTTTACAATTCCAGATTTAAGGACCATTGTATGAGCAGGTTTTCCCCTCCAATGTTTTTTATCCTCAGACCACCAATATTCGTATTCAATTCCATACTTGCAAAGAACCTCCATATTTCTTTCAAATAAAATACATAAACAATCAAATACTATACAATCTTCATTCTTGTTTTTCTTAATGACATTCATCAATAACGATATGTAATCGTCTGATACTCTATCGTCATCATCTATAAAAGTTAAATACTTACCTTGTGCTATACTCAAAAGTTTATTTCTTTTTTCACCTACTTCAATAACCATATTATCATACAAAGAAACAACCTCTATATCCTCTCTATTTCCTATTTGATTCTTTAGCTGATTAATCAACTTGAGATAAGTGCTATTTACTCTTTCATGAATGCTTAATATCAGTATAGATAATTTTATTTTTCCCATAATAACACGTATTGTTTTTGTAAATTTTTAAGACCTTCTATTCTTTTCCAACCTTCTGAAAAATCGGAAATCTCCCACAAACTTTTATGTTCATTATAAGGATTGTGTTTCCAGGCAATATGATTATTTATATTTACACTGTTATCCGTCCAAAAAATAGGAGTGCTAATTAAAATATATTTTCTTGCAATTTGTTGGCATTGTTTTATTATTTCACTCCCTCTATGTTTTGTTAAATGTTCAATAAAATCTAATAACAAAATCATATCAAAACTATTTGAATCAAAAGGCAAATTCTCATACTCTAAATCTATAACATAATTAGGATTTAATTCTGCTAAAGCATCTATTGAAACAAACTTTCCTTGTTTTATTTTGCTTTCATAACATTTATTTCCACACCCTATATCTAAAATAACACCATCTTGTTTTACTAGATTAGAAGTAAATTGAATTAAATTCATTGAACATCAATATCATTATTTCTTAGAAATATGAACACCAAACCAAACAACATCTCCTTTTTTCTTCCCCCAATCTCTATCTTTATATATAATAGGAGGAACTGAATAGACAACCTTTCCACCAGCCTTGTCTATAAGGTATTCCATTCTTGTATCATATCTTGAACATTCCCCTAACTCTTGATCTCTTTTACCCCCAACTACCACCCCTTCCGCCCAGGCAAATTGTAAAGCAAAAATACCCTTTTCCCTGATACTTCTTATTACATTCCTAAATTGATGTAATAATTCCCTATCCCCCATATGTTGAGATACTAAATGAGAAATAGCCAAATCAAAATAATCAGAAGGAAGAACACTCTCTAAATTCTCAGATAAATATCCTTTAGCCATTCTATGTACTCTTTTCAATGCTAGAGGGGAAATATCCAATACACTCACTTCTACTCCTCTTTGACAATGCAACAACATAGTATCCCGCCCGGTACCTACCCCAATATTTAAAACTTTCGTTCCTTTTTTTATCTTATTATCAATATTTAAAAATTCCCAAATCTTACAGGGAGAACTGTTTGCAAGAAACCTAACCTCTCTTCTCTTATCAAAATCCTGTTGTTGTTTATTCCACCAATCTCTCATAAAAACTCTCTATGCTCCACATCTTCTATCATACCTTCAAGTAAATAATTATAATTATCGTAATAACATTTCACACAAGCACTACCATCAAAATATCTTTGCTTATCAAAAATATCCATTATCTCTTCTATACCCCCCATCCTCATATCCCCATTATATTGGTATGAGGGTTTTTGCATAGCATATTGACTTCCACAACATGGATATAAACTTCCGTCTACATCTACCACGGGTTTGAGCAAAGAAATCAAACATCTTTTTTTACCCTTTGTAAACTTTTTCCTCCCCTGATATATTACTAAAGAATCATCAATTCCCATATCTTGTATTTGGTTTCTAACACTCAACATATCAGGCACATTAGATAAATCAAGCAGATCAGTAACAATTCTAACATGAGTGAACTCTTTTCTATTAGCAAATTCTATAACGTCTTTAAGATTCTTATAATTTGGATTGCTAGATAATACATAGCTAAAAGACCAATCTAAGATTGAAAAATCTATATCCTGAAACACTTTTTCTAGTTTTTTAAATTCTCTATTATCATCAAAAGAAATCCTTATCCAATCTATACGATTTAAACTACTCGTGGTTAATTTAGATAAACATAATCCATTCGTAACTAATCCTATTTTTATTCCTAAGTTAGAAATATAAAACAATATATTGTTTATATCTTTATGTAATAAAGGCTCTCCTCCACCTGTAATGGTAACTGACATGCATCCTAACCCACAATACTCTTCCATCACCTTTATGACAACTTCAAGATTCATTTCCTTTCCTATATCTCTTTTAGAACAAGAACAAAAATTACATTTTAGATTGCAATCATTTGTAATAATTAATTGAACATGTCTAGGGACTATTTTCTTTTCTCTACTAATGCAATCTCTATCTTGTAAAACTTTAATAGGAAATATACCAGCAGAAGTAAAAGAATTTATTTTATTTTGCAACACAAACTCCATCTAACCATCCAACCTCCCTAGGTCTGGGTTTACCATGAAAACAAATTATACCAGCATCATCAGGAACACCCTCTTTGCAATGATGTTTATAACTATAAATCTTACCACGAACATAATCTTGAATACTCTTTATTTTATATGGTTTTATCCCTAATTCCTTTAGAATATAATCCACTTCCCATTTTTCTTTTTGATAATCTTCTTTTGTAAAATTAGAATATACCCAACTAAAATCACCACACCATGCTATTATTCCAGAAGCCCATTTTCTAGAGCTAAAAGCTTTTAACATATAAAACATAGGTTGTTCTGTACTTTCAAAACGCAACACCTCTTTAGCTAATCTATTAATTGAACCTAAGATTATAGTATCAAGATCAAAATAAATTATTGATCCTTTCAATTTAAATAATTCTATCTTACTCCAATATCCAGGAAGATTTAAAGTTAAAGGAATTTGACGAATACGTGGTTTCTCTGTCTCAAAAAACGTATCAGTTAGCACAATAAAATCATGACAATAACTAAGATTATTCTGCACTCCCTTATACAATCTTTCCACATACTCCCAATCATAATCACCACCACTTTTTAAAACACAAACTATTGTAAGCATGATTTTTTTAATTCCTTACATTGACCATGATAAATAGCAAAATCCTAAAAATAAATATTCATTCATTTGAGTAGTAATCCACCCAAACTTCCAAGGAAAATCTAAAAACACCCAATACCCATTCCCTTTCTCATTATAAACTAATGGATCTAAATCATGAACGGCTGTAAAACATAACCCCTTGTATTTTAACCCTTTTAATCTTTTCATTTAAGTTAATTGCAATACTGAGGGGGCACCAGTATCAATAGAAAAAGCCCAACTTCCAATTAAACCAGTAGTCAATTCAACTCCCAATACAGTCATTGTTTTACATTGTAAATAATAAGTAGTATCATTATCGTTTTCTAACCATACAATTCCTATATCTCCATTATTTAATTCAGTTACAGAAATACCCTCTACCGTTCTAGTTGAAGAAGAGACAGACCACACTACCTCACTAAACTCTTGTCTATCTATATCACTAAATTTATAATGAATTTCCTGACTCAAACCAGCCTCTAATTGAGCATATGCCATTAATATTCTACCTGAGGAATGTGTTATAGAGGTGGGGTGTGTTTCATCTTGAGTCTCTGTAGTTAGGAGTTTACCATCGAAAGGAATATCTTGAACAAAGGAAGATGATATAAGTTCTACTAAAGGCCTTCTATTGGTATTCTTTTGAAAATCATTTATAGTGACCATTATATATATCCATTCTTAACAACTTCTTCTAATGGTTTTTTAGGAATATACTCTTCTGGAATAGCACTATCTAAACTGGTATTTATGATATCAACCCCCAAACTTTTTAAGTCCCTACTTATATCAGAAAACACCTTTACAAATCTTGGATAAGGATTAGTTTCATATTCTCGTTTAGGATGATCGTCATGCCAATTCTTTTTACCCGCTATCACTTTCATATCGAATCCTACCAAAATGATTTTAGTAACTCCTAAATGGTAAGCAATATTAATAGCACTACCACCACTAGTCTTATTCCATGCAATTTTATCACAATCAGTTTCTATCCCCCTAGACTTCTCACTTACTGCAATATATTTTATCTCCTTATGATTCTTACAATTAGCAACGCAAGTAACCTTTATTCCTGTAAAGCTCTTCCATCCTTCCCTAAATTGATCGTATGTTCTATGCCATTCTAGCCATCTACTATCGCCAAACCAACAAACATCAATCCAATCACCAAGCATGTAAGAATTATTAACAGCAATACATCTTTCATTGTGAAGTATAGATAAATCTAAATCCTTAATACTAGAACCTCCACCAATAACATATGCAGTTTCACCTTGCCAAAGTCTAGGTACTTTCCATATCATTTTTCAAATTTTCTTTTTACTGTCTGCGCCGTCAATGCTCCAATTATTATACCGGCGACAGTCATTCCAGGCTCCCATTGTGCATGTTCAATGAACCTAGAACCCATCCAATCTATGAAAGCACCCAATATTATAACACCGTTGAACGCTCTCATAGAACTTAAATTGCCTTGAGCATCTGAAAACATCTCTATTAATTTACTCACTTAACTTCTTCCTCCTATATTGCTCAAACTTAAAAGTGTTGCAGCCACTGTAGAAATAGCAATAATACAACCAATAATACTGATTATCACATACCAATATCTATTCTGCCCTCTTAAATAATTCATCTCAACAATAACATCAGTATATCTTTTTTGATCTGATAGTATGTGTTTATCAAATGTTTTACCTATTTCTTTTTGATCTGACTTCAACTCCGTCTGTCCATTATATAGATGATCAAGTGTGCCTCCTATCTTTGCTAATGTTTTGGCAAGCTCAATCCTTCCCTCAACTTCTTTTTCCTTTAATTGCCTATCAAACTCCCTCCGCTCTGCTTCTCTACGTTCTAAGTCACTTCCTTTAGAACCATTCATTATTTCAGCCATTATTACAATCCACCCTTAACAATATCTTCTAATGGTTTCTTAGTAATTATCTCTTCCGGTATGGTACTGTCTAAACTGGTATTCACTATATCAACTTTCAGACTTTTTAAGTCTCTGCTTATTGCCGGAAAAACATCCAACTATTTAGGATACGGATTTAAATTATCTCCATGCTTAACATGATCATTATGCCAGTTTTCCTCTCCATTGACTATCTGCATATCAAAGCCAATAAGCACAATCAACTTAGCTCCAAGATGGTAAGCCAAGTTAATGGCACTAGCTCCACTTGTTTTATTCCAACATACCTTTGAGGGATTGACGTCTATTCCATCTGCCTTAATGCTACGTTCTAGATACTTCACTCTTTTATGATCACAACATCTATCAACACAGCATGCTTGAATTCCTTGAAAATCTCGCCACCCTTCCCTAAATTGTTTATGGGTGCTATGCCATTCGAACCACCTAGAATCTCCAAACCAACAGATGTCTATCCAATTACCAAACATGTAAGAATTATTAACACCTATACATCTTTCATTGTGAATTAGAGATAGGTCTAAGTTCTTAATGCTAGAACCTCCCCCTACGATGTAAACGGTTCTACCTTGCCACATCTTCGGCACTAACCATTTCACCTACTTGCTCCTTTTTGGTTTCACCAACCAACTCCTCAGCCTCTTTTTTTGTTAAAGCATTGTCATTGATCTTCTCTCCTGATTCAATGTTTACCACATCATACCCTTTTTTCTCCACTCTCTTGACTATTGTGAATAATATAGGATCAGGCATAACATCCTCTTTAAAATCAACTCTTTCAAACTTATTTAAAGCACCTCCTAACTCCTTCTCATCTTCACAAGTAATAATATCACCTTCATAATAAACTTTATCCTTTGTAATGTGTCTCCCTCTTTTTTTCATTAATCTAAACTTCATATGCACCCTCCTAAGAATGGATTGTATACCATTTAAAATAAATTTCAGCCACTATGACAAATGAACGATACCACTACGACTCTGTTGATCATTCCGTACCTGTGGAATCAGAATCGTCATGACCTTGAAGAAGATTCTTAGGCCATCACCAGAACTCCATTGTACTGTAGTGATTGGAAGACCCTCAACAATTCTTACCACATCGGCAGTCATTTGTACCAACATAACGTTATCCGCAGTTAACTGATCAGCTACCTTTATATCCTGAATACCAGTCATTTTCAAAATTCTTTCCCTTATGGTTATCGGATAATTAGTGGTAAAATCATTATCCATAACAGTTTCATACGCCGTAGGAATATACAAGATTGCATCTCCATAATGCCTATCATCAATTTTATCCTGTTTCGCATTCCTCACATCCGTTAAAATGTTAGCTCCAGTATCAGTAGTCCAACTAGTCCCAATCGCCCTGGTAGTCCTTTGAGGAGCGTCTTGGTATCCTCTGATAGTACCCCCACCATAAGTAAAAGAACTTGAACCTTGAAATAACCACTCTTCCGCTTTCTCAATTACTTTATTTGCCGAAGCCGCTGCCATAGTAGTATCTAACGGCTGGCTACCGTTCCTAGACTCTTGTAATTCCCTTAAAGAAAAACTAAAGTCTTTGAAAATAATAGGCAATGGCAAATAATTTATGTTATATTCAGGGCGATCTCTCTCACCTTTAGTAACCCCATCCATCGAAACATCTGCTCCCTCAATATCCGACATATCCTGATAAGCCAAAACTGATTTTGCCATTCCATTCATTGTATAAACTAAATTCCTAGAACGTAAATCAGCTATGCCTACCTGCCTTAAATGAGCGGCCTCTATCACTGCCTTATCTATCTCTAACCATTCCTCATGTAAAAGGGTCTCATTAGTCCTTAGACACTTTACATCCATATTGTTATGTAGAAGTTTAGAAGCAATACTCCCTCCATAACCTTTCGCATCAAGCATCTCTTGAAAAGAAGTTACTTGAGCATCCCCTCCAATGTTTACATTAGGCTCCATACACAATCCTCCTATTCTAAATTAAAAATGAATTACATTATTTCAATCTTGATTCTAGCATCCGCTGTATTTGCAGAAGCTGACAAGTCCACCGCCTCTAATGCAACAGCAACAGGAAATCCCGATCCATACGCTTTCAATGTACCATCGCCATTACTCTCCAAATACTGACCTCTAGTAATGTTCTGACCGTCTTGCAACATAGCATAAATCTCGTCTCCCAACCTCGCACATATAAACTGCACTTGAGAACTTACAGCATAATTGTCACCAATCTCTTTGCCTTGTAGAGCATCCTCTATTGCAAATAATCTTGCCGCATTTCCCCCAGAAGTGCTATGAGCTTCTATTTGACCAGCAGTACTATCATACTGACACAAATATCCTGGCGTAATCGCCACAGCAGTAGCCTTTGCCAGCTTCTGATGGGGATTGCCCTTCAATAAAATTGTTTTCGGCGCCATATAAAATCCCTCCTATAAAAACAAACATCTAAAATAAAATAAATTATTTAAGCGAAGCGGCATACTCTTCAAGCGTTGGCATCTTAGGGACACCGGAACCATCAGAATGTTTTTCAAATTCAGTATACTGAGTGGTTGTCTTACCCCCACCACGCCCCGTATAATTAACCTGGACTTGACCGAAAGAAACCAACTTCTCCAAAGCATTAGTCTTCAAACCCTTCAACTCTTCCTCTTCATAAGGACAATCCTTTTTGGATAAAATGCTTTTAATCAACCCACTCCTTTTTTCCTCATTCACCTTAAGACCATCTTCAATTGACTCCCTCAATTCAGGTTTTGCTTTTCCAAGAAGCTGATCAAAGGTAAAACCTTCAAGAATCTCTTTCGCTAACTCTTCCTTATTTATCTTCAAATCCCCATCCCCCTTATTATCCGTTTTTTCCTTATCACCATCCATCTTCTCTTTCTTACTTTTTTCCAACTCAGTTTTTAAATCAGAATTAACCCTGAGCAATTTCTTATTTTCATCTTCTGCTTTCTTAGCATTTGTAAGTAAAGCATCCACTTCACTACACCTACAATCCTCTAACTTTACAAAAACATCCTCCGATAACTTAGATAAGAATTTCCTTGTAGGATCGTCATCAGGAAACATAAATTTCTTATCATTCGTATACAAAGCATCTATTCTCTCTTTTGTTATCATACTGGTAACCTCCTTATTTAAAAGTGCTAAAGCCGATCCAACTTCTTCATCTGAACCTATAAATGTAAATTGTGATACATCTCCAACCTTATCAACAGTAATTTTCACATCACCATCACCTCCTCTTCTATTATCTCTCACACCACAACCGTCCGCCCAACTACAAGCACCTAACCCCTCAGGCAATAAAGCAATATGATCAGGCGTAAAATCAAATAGCTTTTCATTATACTCCTCATTATTCCAAACACCTTTAGTTCCATCCCCAGCACTAAACAAACCTACACTAACCTCCAACCTACCTTCCTCTATAGCCGACAATGATTCTGGAGAAACCTCTTTAACTCTTTCTATACTAATCCATAGCTCTCCCTTAAGCTTTCCACCTATGACAGTAGTATTAAACATCTTACCTACCTGTATTTCCATTAGTTGTGGAGAGGAGTTTGCTCCAACACTCGTTCCTCTTCTACTTTCAGGATGGTTTATTGTTACGGGAACACCATCCCACTGCTCAACATTCTTTGCTATTTCATCAGCGGTATATAATAGCTTATTCCGCACACCCTCCACCATTGCTATCACTGGCACTACTACATACTCAATGTCTCCAATGACTTCCTTCTTAATTTCAAAATTATTTTTCAAACTAATATTTACTTTCATGTTATTCCTTTTCCTCCACTGAGAATGACATATAGCAAGTCTTTGTTTTTGATCCGGGAAATCCTTATTCATGGTCTTATTTCCAGCGCACCTACTTATAAACTTACTTTGTGACTCCCCTTTGTTTAGATTAGGTATTGGCATTTTTTATTATTCTACAAGAGAATCTTCAAATGAACTCATCCATCTTTCTGAGTTACTAGCCATTGAACTTCCCAATAAACTAAAAAATTCTTTTCCTTCACTAAACGCTCTATAGTTTTCACCAGTTTTTGTATTCATGAAATCTATTTGTAATAACCCACCTTGTATTAATTGAACATCTTTTACAATAATATCATCTCCCATTTTTAAAACCCCTTCTTGCTTTTATTCTGGTATAGGAATAAGAGTTATAATCCCTGAAATCCTAAACGTCTGTGGTGGTAATAGAGGAGGATTAGCAATCTTCACCGCATCTGCACTACTCGTGCACCCCCCTTGTGAATTTATCACAACTCTCGCAGTATCATTGAAAGTGTATAAACCTAACGCATTCCACTGACCTGCTTTAGTCTGATCTGTTTGATCAATCATTCTTGTATCAATAAGATTGCTTCCATCATAAACTTGAATAGGAACATTTGAACATCTTGTATTAAAATATGTCCACCATAGAAACAACTCCTTCCGCCCACTAACACCAAATGACTCAAAAATGTATTTATTTCCAGCTACATTACTATACTTAGAATTTGTACCATAGAAATCTATACCGTTAGAAATTTGCCACGTTCCGATTGCCTTTGTCCACTGAGTATCATTATCAAGTATACCATCTAATGGAGTAACCTCCGCTGTAACATCTATATTGATAAATAATTCATTTGAATAAAGACTCTCTTTGTTGTTTGTATCATATGCAGTTGCCACAAAATAATATAGACCATCCGTGATTACGGGGTTTGTAAAAAACATATATTCAAGCACATTTTCCACATCAATAGTCGCTGTATAATTTCCACTTGATGGGCCATAATGCAGTTTATATCCTGCTAAGTTGGTTTCTGTATTAGCATCCCAGGTTACACCATGGCCATCTTCCTGACCATACGCCGTGACAACAAACAAATAAATAAAAGTAAATGCAAGTAATACAATTATTTTTCTAAACACAATACCTCCTCTATTAAATAAGACTTTCTAAACTACATTACTTATCTCATTCAAACTTATGTTATCAATAGCCATTAGTGCTTCTTCCTGATAAATCGGTTTATCTTTTCCTAAAATATAACCACCAACCATCCTAGATTCTACTCTTTGTCGAAGTTCCTGGGTTTTGCTTTTGTTCCAGTTATTGACTCTTGAATAGTAACCAACTATTCTTGTAATACCATGCAATACAATAGAATTTCTATCACCCCTCATAACTCTTAAGAACTCAATAGCGCCATCAAAATTCTTTATCTTCATAATCTCACTAACAGATACCCCTATATAAACACCAAACTTCCCATCTGCTTTTTCCAAATCTTTAACTATAAGTAAATCACCATCGTCATTTCTTTCATCAGCTATAATTTCAAAATCATCTGACAACTCTATTGCAGATACAAAAAAATCTAATCCATTATCTATTCCTACAACTACTTTACAACCATCAACAATACACTCTTCCTCTAATAACATCGCTCCTATCATTTTCACTATTCCTTTCTCTTTCTAAAAATTAAAAAACACCATGTAATTATTTTACGATCCTCCCTATACATACTTTCCTAATTTGAACTTGTTCATTATTTTGCACTCCCTCTTCGATATGCTAATTCCATACAACCAATGGTTTGGTTCATTATATCAAACGACTTGCCTATTAAACCCCATTGCTCATTTTTGCCTGCAAGTAAATCCTTTACACCATCAGGTATCTTGTTATTTTCTCTTACATATACCCGTACTGCAATCTGTAGATGCGTAAGTGTTAAATCTCCATTCTTTAAATCTTCAACTAATTGTGTGAATTTATCGTTTTCCAAGGTTGAATATCCATAACTTTCTTCTATAAAGCTTCATACTCTATTTACCTCTGTCCAATTTACGGCAACACCCCCAAAAAAATCCTTAGAGAAAGCTAAAGTCGTTTGAAAGTCAAAGTCTTTACAACTAAATATATTTATATAAGCATTTTCTAAAAGATCCAATGTATGAATAGTTATGTTACTAGTTAAAATAAACTGCACCGCTGAAATTCCTTTTGTGTGTGGTAACGTTTGTTTATCCTCTTCCGGCACTCCCTCATCATCCCAAAAGTGCAAATCGCATCTTTCCATATCTATCAATTTACATAGCTCAATAAAATACTGTTCAATGTCTTTTCTATTGAATTTAGAAACATCACATTTATGTAAATCAATAATTAATTCTTTACCATAACTTGTCATGGAATCATACTCACTTTCTTAGCTACTTCCGATAAGTTCTTCACTGCCTCTGATAAATCTCCCGCACTACCCTCCTGGTTATCAAAGCTTACTTTAAGCACACCCTCATTTGTTTTTTCAAGTACCAAATTCTCTATCTTTTGATTGCCTAACCTCCAATAACTGATCTTACCGTCCTCACCAACATAAGCTATTCTTGCACACGAAGTCAAGAATATAATTAATCCTATCGTCAATATTCTTATTATCATTTTCCTATTTCCACTCTCATATTTTACTTTAAATTAAATATCAATGAATTAGCCTCAGAGCCAGAGGACATGGCGACAGATATTTCCTTCATTCCAATATCCCTTTCTACAGCCCACCTATGTCTTCCATTCACAAACACTACCCTCCCTTCATCCGTCACAACAACTTCGGAAGCTTCTATTTTAGTTCCTTTTTTTATAAACTTTTGAAACCCTTCATAACGTCCCTTAACCCCTCCTTCTCCTCCCCTTCCAATATAAAAATCTGTGTCTTTTTTAAAAGCATTATCAAAAGCCTTTGTATCTACTACAATCAATTTATCTCCATTTATTTTAGCTCTCTTAGAAAGAATTATTCTTTTTAAAACACCATCTATTTGTTCTTGTGATAAATCTTTTTTAATATCAGGAGAAATGTCTATAGAAGTTGGCTCCTTAAATAACTCTTCATCCTGTACCACTGGTACAATAACACATCTGCAATTTGGATGAGCAGGAATTAACCCCTCTATCTGTCTTAAAGTAAATATCTTGCCTTCATTACCGGAACATATTGGACAATTATGTACTAATATCCCATTAGCATAAAACTCTGGAACATCTTCTATTTTTAAGTTGTAAACATTAGGCCGAATGTGGTACAATTGATAATAAGAAATATTTAAAGAACTTCGGAGACTATAATAATGCCTTTTAAATTCATTTGTAACTTTTGTAAAAAGCCTTTTGTTAGAAGAAATAGTGTTGATAAAAGAGGAACCCATGTTTTTTGTTCTTCTACCTGTTACCATGACTCTACAAAAAGACTTTCTAATAAAATATGTGAGCTTTGTAAAAAATCTTTTTATCCTGGTGGTAAAGGGAAGAGAACTGATCCCAATACAAGATTCTGTTCCATACAATGCTATAAAAGAAATAAAAAGGAAATCGGAATTATCAAACGTGAATGTTCTACATGCAAAGAACTTTTTAAAACAAAAAAGAGCAGCACATACAAAAACTGTGATAGATGCAAAATAAAAAGATCGCCTAGAAAGAACGGTTCTTTTACTCTTATTACTTGCAAAAGATGCAACAAATCTTTTAAGTATAATAATGGGGATTTTGCAAGAGGACTTAAAAGGCATTATTGCTCTGAGGAATGTAGAAGACCTCCATTGATTAAAATTTGCAAAGAATGTAAAAAAGAATTTAGAACTGTTCCTGCTAGTGATTGTATTTTCTGTTGCCTTAGTTGCTATAGGAAATTCACTGGAGAAACAAGACCTGAAAAAGCGGTTAGAAAATCTCTTACCTTTCTTAAAATTAAACATGTTCAAGAATTTTCTATAGGTAGATATAGCATTGATTTTTACATTCCTAAACACAAAATCGCTCTTGAAGTAGACGGAGTTTATTGGCATAATCCTGTTAAAGATTTTAATAAAAATACCTTTCTTACTAATAAAGGAATTAGCATTTGCAGAATAACCGATATTGAAATCACTAACACTAAGAACATCAATGCTCTTATTAGAAAAAGATTGCAAAGAACTATTAAGAGTCAATTGTCTTGAAGGAATCCATCCTTTATTAATATCCCAATAAGGATGTTCATCTGTTACAAATGTCTTTCCTATATTAGTTTTTAACTTAATCATATTTCCTTTATATCTTCTTTTAGAAGTAGCTAATACTTTTTTTAATCCTTGCCTGGTATGTACTAAATCTCCTATCACTAATTTATGAATAGGTTTTATACCCTTATCTGTATTAACAAATGTCCAAGCTGAAAAACACACATTAAATCCCGCAGTGACCCATTCTGCTTTCACTCTTACCTTTTCGATACCTGCCATTCTATACTCTTGCACATTAGCAGAATGATGAGCACGAATAATTTCAGTCCTTGCCAATGCTCTTGCTCTCACCTTGCCTATCTTATCCACTCTATCATTTAAACGTCTTGCGATTGTGCGAGGACTTAAACCCTCTGCCATACCTTGAGTAAGTGTTCTACTGATCTAACTATCCATTACAGAGTCTATTCCTTTTAAGTCCTCGAATGTCCTGGTAAACAATAAACCCATTCTATCAACGTGAATTGGTTGGTTGAAAACAGCACTTATTCCTACACCGAAAGGATCACCGGTAGTCACTGGAACACCTATTGCATTTAACTCTTGTCTTGCTCTCAATATTCCCTTTTGATAAGACGATTGAATATACTGATTTGTCCAAGGCTGTAATGTTGGTGCTGCACCCAATCTAGGAGCTGCCTGCTCTAATATCCCCTGCTCTTCCATCCTATCCAACCATCGCATAAATGATTCTGCCTTTGCTTGTGAACGAGTGTATTCAAATATGTTGGTAATAACTTTTGGTTTTAATTTTTTCAATTCTTCTGATCTGTTAGAAGGAACAATCTCAAGATTGATAGCATTGATCTTAGTAGAAAAATCAAAAACATTTCTTTTCTCATTTGCTCCTAAAGCATCTTCCTCTACTATGTGTTTTGTAATATCTCTCTTAAGCTGATTGAACCGCTTCTCCATATCCCTTACAAATCTATTCCTCAAGGTGAGGGTACGGGTAGGATCAAACTGCACTACGGCATTGAGTCTAACCTTATGTTGATGCTCTACTTTATTATCAATACACTCTATATGATTCATTATTAAAAACTATTTCCTTTTTGCGTTTACTCATTTCAATCTCAGCAAAATCATGAACTTGACATTGATGTTTTACTAATAATTCCATAGTTTCTTTATCTATAACATTATATCTATCTATACTAGGTAGCAACCTTCTAAACTCTCCACAGTCACAAATATCACAACCTAAAGCATAAATAGATCAATCTCCGAAATGGTTAATCTCTACTTTCATTTAACTTGAAGTTATAAAACCTATTAATATATCAGCCCTATCACCGGCATCCATTATTGTTGTTAAATCTATAGACGCAGTGCCTCCCCGTTTTCTTAGAATAATAGTCATATTACTACTTGCCATTGCTGCATGAGACACATACATCTCTGTCGTTGAGGATGAATTTATGTCGTGAAGCTGTATAGCACAATTCAGAATACCTATAACGTCTTCTGTTAAATCCAATGTAATAGTCAGACCGTCTGCACTAAGTGAAAAAGATCCAACAGTCCCGCTTTTTGCCAAGTCAGTTGCATCTGTGATAGTAGGAGGATTATATCCAGTCACGATGCTCGTATTAGTTACATTAATATTAGTTCCTGGTGTTGCTCCAGGCTGTACCCTTAATTCTATAGCCCTTGAAACACTCCGTGTACTTGAAACTCCCTCCATTACAAAGTTAGAATTAGCTTTAATATTACCTTCTACTTGAAGTTTTTCAGTTGCCGTATCGGTTCCAATACCAATATTATCATCACCGGCATTCACATAAAACAAATTAACATCGCTTAATCCCTCTATTCTACTATCTACATCAAACCCCTCTTCATTCACTATCAAACCACCCGTTGCATATACCGCTATGTTAGCTCCCTCTGCTCCCAGGATTACAGTATTGCTTCCCTTGCCTATTGTGTTATATCCAATTACAGTTTCATTAGCTACACCATTTGCAGAAGACTTTGTATTCATACCTAAAAACGTGCTTGTGCCTGTCGTCTGGTTTGCCGTAACCCCATTGGCTATAAATTTTCCTGCCTGATACCCTATATAAGTATTAGATGATCCTGTAGTAGTGCGATTACCGGATTCCCATCCAAAGAAAGAATTTTTAGTAACTCCGATACTGTTTAAACCCGCACCCTCACCAACATAAGTATTATTTCCACTGGTAGTTTTATAACCTGCTTTCCTCCCTATAAATGTGTTACTAGAACCTCCTAAATTAGTATAACCGGCTTCTTCACCTATGAACGTATTATACAAGCCTGTTGTATTAGTACGTCCCGCAGTATGTCCTATAAAGACATTCCGATGCCCCGTAGTATTACTGAGACCAGCTTCTGTACCAACAAAGACATGCCGATTATCAGATAGATCATCAGCGGCTCCCGCACTAGCTCCAATAAATACAGAATTACCTAAGTTATTTTGATTAAATACTCTATGTGATATTTCAATATAATCATTTGCCTCAGCGTGATTACTTCCATGCAGTTTTAACGTAGCGACCGTCCCACTATCCTCCCACACCTCTAGTCTAACGGAGGGTGTTGATGTACCCACTCCCACATCATCAGTTGCGTCATCTAATCTAACAACCGTACCGTCATCAGTCCACCCACTAGCAGTGCCTCCAGCATCAGCCTCTAAAACAAACTTATCCAATGCAGCATCATATTTTATTATCTCATTATCTGTTGCAGGTAACTCAGCCGTGTCAATAGCAATAACAGTCATATTTTCAGCACCGTCATAATACTGCACTAATGGTTGGTGATCTGTTATAGTAGTATCTAATGCAATCTCTCCGGTAGCGTCTGTAGTTGGTGTAGCTGAGTTTACTACTTCAAAAGAATCTGCTCCACCAAAGTCATGCACCCCCGTATATACATCACCATCAGCCTCAGCATAATCAGCTACATCACTTGTCTGTGTTTCAAGGTTTGCTTTTGAAAATGAATCTATATTAGTAATTACATGGTTGTGTGAATCATCAACAACGGTGACTACTCCACCATTTGTCATCGTTGCATCACCAGATAAAGTGGCAGCCGTTGGTATACCCGAACCATCACCAATCAATATTTCAGTCGTTGCAAGGTTAAGATATTCTAGATCACTGGCGTCACTAGCAACTAATACATCACCGGCAACCATTTCATCATCAGGGAAGTTAAACGCCCTATCTGCACTTGGATCTATTGTATTGATTGTTTGTTCAAACGCATCTGACGTGCCTTCAAGAATTACACTGTTTATCGTAAGATTTCCTGTGGCGTCCCATTCATAATCAACTGTAGAAGCTACTTGAATTGTATCCTCAATAGGGTCAACTGGAATGGTGTTCTGTGTTCTCGTAATGCGAATATACATCTTACTTACAGCATTTATAGTAGCTACCGCCCAAGTAGGAGTAACTAAATCTGCAACCATCCATGTAATCACTCCACTTTGCCTCATTCCTTGTGTCTCATCTTCTGGAGTGAACACAGTCCATACCGGAGCCCCTCCTCCACTAGAATATTCAAATGTTGGAAAAATTCCAGCACCTCCGGCAAACGTATCTAGATTGACTTGTATTTCATTAAATGCTGTTGCCATGCCTATATGGATCATATCATTGTCAGCATCGAATATTGTTACGTCCGTACCTGCTGCATTGAAAGCGGCTGTCGTATCAACAAAGCCACCGTTCTCGTCCCATCCCTGTTCAATATTGATAAAAGTACCTGCAAAATGACTTATAACATCTATACCGGAATCAACATGAATACCATGTCCAACAGCAGAACCGGCTCCACTCTTTGAAATGGAAAGACCCCTCATCACTCCACCCGTAGAAGTATTAGCATCCATATTCACTTGATAGGCGGTTGCCGTCTCACCCGCTGCCAATGCTGTTGCCTTAAGATTAACAACATCACCATGTGTTGAGGCCATACTATTTGCGTCTACATTTTTTGTGATGCAACGGGTATTTACAATAGATGGTTTATGCTCAAACCTCATTATTCCCGTATCAATAGTACGTGGATTTGTTGCACCATCTATAAAAATATCCTTAGCACCATCTAGAACTATATGTAGTTGGTTTGTTGTGCCTACAGTTTCAGTACCAATTCCTACATTATCGGTAATATCAGTTAAAACAACATTAGGATCATTATCAGTCCAACCCGCTGCCGCTAATATACTATTAGGAACGTCATTTGTTCTACCAGCACCCTGCACTAAAATCCTACCTAACGTAGCGTGTGAACGAACAACTTTTGCAATAGCCTGAATTAATTCTGTGCTTCCTGTAGGTTTTATATTTGTCAACTCTCCTAACGTTGCTGAAACATACAAAGTATCACCAACAGCCCAGGACTCTCCCTCTGGTGTCCCTGTAGTATCTAAACTATCGAAAACTCCACTAGCAACAACATGCCCATTAGCATTGTTTAATATATCACTTTCAGCTATTCCGATAGCCGGCATAGTTCCTGAAACATCTGAATCAGATAAATCTATCTCAATTTTATCCTGACCGGCATTATAACCGGAGGCATAAACAGGACTCCCTCCCGTAATCGTACTCCCTGAAACATTACGGGAATCAATATATGTAGTGTCTGCATGAATGGTGTTTGTTGAATCATCAAGAGTTTTATTGGTAAGAGTTTCAGTAGCGGAAGAAGTTGAATAATCAGTCCCTGCAACAGCGATACTTTGTACACCTGACGTTGTCGTATTCTTTACTATTCCTGTACCCAATGCCCCCATTGCTTGTTCATTTGTTAAATCTCCATCTGCTGTTTGTGTGATATATGTTGCATCTGTAGGTGCTCCCGCACCTCCGGCTCCATCACTAATACCTAACAACCCCACACCACCATCTAACACCTTATCATCAGCGGTAATAGAGACAATTCCTATCAATCCAAAAACTACTAAAAAAACACCTATTGTTAATTTCAATAATCTTTTATCCATATATAATTATCCTTTCTAATCTGTATTCAATATAGTTACAACCGTCCCACTGGTAAACTCTCCTGTCTTTACTCCGATTCTGTAATCAACGTTAGGTGTCTTATCAATCAAAGCCCTTTCAGCATTTGCCGTCCATGTCTTTACATCTTTCCAAGTAACTTCTGAATCAAAGCTCCTTTGCAATGTCACTGTTGCCACCCAGGTACCTCCAATACTAACGTTTAAAAATCCTGACTTCCTGCTAGTAGTAGCACTAACCGGACTTGGCACAATAGCATTACTCCAAACATTCTGAGCCGTTATACTTTTAGAAACTGTATCAGCAAAAGTAGTACCACAAAATAACAAACTGACTAATATTGAAACAAACAACAATCTTTTAATCATACTTTTTAACCTCCTTTTTTCTTATACAATGACAAAGAATTTTCTTCCTATTCTTATTTTTATCAAGTAAAGTTTTATAACCCTTTCCAAAACAATCCATGCAAGAGGGTTTGGCTTTATATCCCTCAGGAACTTTAAACGCTTTTACATCAAATATGCCTTGTTCTTTCATTTCTTTTCTTTTCTTTTTACAATTAAAATAAAAATGCTTATTAAAATAATAGCTCCGGTAAAACTAAAGAGTAGAGCACATCCTATAATTTTATAAATACAACAATATTCTATCACTCTTCAACTACCTCTTTCTCCCTCTTAGCTAACTCCTCTTTCATAATCTCATTTTCTTCTTTTATATTTGCCTCTTCCTCTACCATAACCTCATTCACCATGTCTTGTATTTGCCTGATCTTATCCTCACTAAATCCCATTATATCGCTTAAGAATATCTCAGGAGGGACTACCTGTTCAGCACTAACACTATTTGAATATATCGCAATTGACTCACTCTTCGTTTTAGATACTTTCGCCTTTTCATCTTCACTAGTCACAAACAAATCAGGCCACTCTACCATATATCCAAGCGAAGGATTGGGTATTATTCCCCTTTCAATCTGCATATCTATAAACGGTCTTAGTATCATGGGTTCAATATAATTTGTCCGTCTTTCATCTACCTTAATATTCCATGCAGTTTCATCTTGTTCACTCGCTAGCTGGCCTCTTTCACTACCTATCAATATACGCTTTGGGATTCTTGTAGCTGCACTTATAGCAATCAATTGTATATCAATATGATTTGCAGGATCGGCAACTTGAATGTGCATCTCTTTTATATCAGCACCCTCTACCCTGAAATATCTTTGTAAATTATTAAAGTAAGAATCCAATTCAGTTTCAAAATCCGTTAAACTTTGAGCGTCATCCATGAAAGAAACCCCTTCTTTTGCCATCACACCAAACCCGGGAAAAGCCCCTCTCCAGAACATTTCAGCACTCCCACCCATAATTAAATCTAAATCATGTAAACGATTCAACACGGACTTTAGTCTACTCGAACCGAAAACATCACTCTCTAACATCCCCTCACTGACATGCAATACCCTGGTATGATGCACTTCAATACTATTCCTAGAACTTCTATCAGGGTTTGTCACGCTGAGTTGATATGTTAAAGGAAGTCCATATCGAGGACTCTTTTCGTCTTTATCCCATTCCTTAATCTTGGCATTATCCTCACTATACGTTTGTAAATACAATATCTCACCTGCCTGACTAACTTCCTCTTTTAGAATATTGCCATCATTATACCCTACTAACAAAACACCATATTGACCTATCCCACTCAATCTGTCTACTCTACTCAAATAATGAAACATTTTAGAATCCTTGATTAAATTATCAATAGACTCTTCAAATGGTGTTTTCTCTCCCTCCCTCTCCTGTTCCTGTATTTCTTTTATAGTAGGATACAACCTCCAGGACGATGTTACAGGAATGTCTACAATAGCCTTTGCTATATCCTGCCTTTCATATCTATCATAGTAATGTTGGAATGTAGGTTGTTTTATATACCCTAATGCTTTGTATAAATCCCTGGTAGTACCGTAAGACTTCCCCAACGCCCCACTCAACTCAGCTCTTGTTTGTATCATACCATTCGTGACAAGATCAGTAATCTTCCTCATCTTACCACTAATCCTCATTAACGTTTCTTTGCTTCCGTTATCAATTACTTTTATTCTAGATTGTTTTGATGTATTCATTTTCATTATTAACCTCTTTTATGTATATATTAAAATCAGGTGAGGAGCCTACCTCTCCCTATAAGCTAAACTCCCCACCCTTACACAGCAAAACAGCTTCATGCCAAGACAAACATAAAATGACGAAAGGAGACGACTTCATTTTATTTAGTCCCTGTTTTGCTATTGATAATCATTTTCTGGAAGGCACTCGAACAAACTTCATTGTGGTTAATTTATTAAAAGCCCCACTACTGGCGTCTACCATATCTTTATATTTGCCCTTTGGAAACCCTTCATGCTCTGCAATAAAATCATCCGTCCAAGATGCTTTTAGAATAGATACATTGCCTATTTCAACCTGATCTGCGTAAGGCATAGCTCTATCTTCCTTATTACCTGTTGGCCTGTCTGCTTTGACTCTAAGCCCTATCAAATTCTTTATAGTATACTCAGCACTCTCCTTGCCACACTCACCAGGAGCTTGCTCAACATATGTAATACATTTCTTACCATCGTTCTCAGCAACCAATTTTATCATAGCCTCCCTAATATCTTTTGCCCATTGTCTATGGACACAATCAACTACGAGTATCTTTTTATTGTGTGTTATACCCATCTTTACGCCACAAGTAAAACAACCTCCATCCTGAGTTCCTGCTTTATCCCAATAGCGAATCCAAAGTACTACATTAAACCCAGTTAGATTTTCAACAATATTAAACTTCCCAACCTTGAATAAACCACCGCCACGAGGAGAGGGTCTTTGTTGATATTGACCTGAATAAGCATAAGTACCCATCATCTTCTGCTTTTCAATCTCATCTCTACCCATCTTTTCAGGCCATAACAAATCATTTTCTTCTTTACGTGGATCTTCAAAACCTAAGATAGTAACACATTTTCTATCCGGTTCATACTCAGCAGGTAACATAAGATGCACAAAATCCTTATTCTTCTCCAACACATGCCCTGCCAAATCACCATAGTGTGACCGTTGCATAACCAAAGTTATCGTTCCTGTTTTCATATCATTAAGACGAGTAGTCATAATCTCATCATACCATGTTAATACACCTTTCCTGATTACATCACTCTCCACCTTCTTAACATTATGAGCATCATCTATGACTATATTATCACCACCCTCACCTATCGTAACTCCATCAACAGACGTAGACAACCTACACCCTGTATAATTATTTTCAAACCTGGTCTTCTGATTTTGATCGCCTACAAGATAAAACCTATCAGCCCACCTTGATTGATACCAATCCGATAAAATCAATCTCCTGCATTTGAGAGAGTCCCTAGTGGATAGGTCTTGAGCATAAGATGAAAAAAGCCATCTCACAGCCGGATCATTGATCCAACTCCAACATGGCCAGAATACTGAAACTGATAAACTCTTCATACATCTTGGTGGAATGTTGATAAGCAGTCTTTTGATATGTCCTTTTGTTACAGCTTCTAAATGATCTGATATTGCGTCTATGTGCCAACCCGAAACAAACTTTGTTTTCGGTTCAAGAACACACCATGCTTGCTTGATGAATTCTCTCAAGCTACATTGAGCAGCAGTTATGTTTAATAGCTGTTTAGTAACCTGTAATTCTTCAACCTGTTCCCCCTCCCGAGAGAAGTTTGTTGAATTCAATAACTTTGTTAGCACCTAATTTGTCCTCCAACTCCTTTGATGCAATTAATTCAACCGTCCGATTATCTATATTTATATTATTAGTAACATCTTGTTTGATTAATCCTTTATATTTCATGAGGGAGTCCATAGCCCCTTTCCTACTATAAAACTTTACTTTTGTTTTTCTGCCAACATATTCCTTTTCACCATTTTTGTTTATTTCATACATCTCCTCAACGTCTAAAGATTCAATACAAGATTGTTGAGCTATGTTCAATCTATTCATTCCTACAAACACATTATTAACATAAAAACTCCTTGTATCTATAAATGCTTGTTTTGCATATTCTGCTATCAAATCCTCATTCCTTATTTCCAATCTACTAAACATTTCAGTGATTCTTTTATCTATCTCCTCCATCACACACGGTTTTCCTAGGATTTGACACCCTTCCGTATTTGCAGTGCTCCAATTAGCCTTTGGATACGCTTTTAAATATGCTCTTGTTCCATTAAAATCCTGTAAATACTCTTCTATAAATATCTTCTCTTTTATTGATACCGAACCATTGAATTTATTGATAATATTCTTACTATTCCCATTCTTTCTTTTGAATCTACCCATAATGTCATTATTCTAATACTATTGTACATAAAAAACAATACTTTTTTTTAAAACTAACTCCTTATACTACATATACTTAGAATGTTTCTTTTATTTTTATTATTTTTATTATTGACTTTTTTTGTTTATGCAGTATACTTAGGTTGTAAGGTTAAGTTATTTAAAACATTTTTATAAGGATATTTGAAATGAAGAAAGATAATAAAATGACAAAGAAAGATCAGATAGAAATATTCGGTGATTACTTATTTGGACGTAAGAGTGTTTATATTGATATAATAAACAAGATAGTATGTATATCAGTATCAAAATGTTTCGGCACTGATTGGGCTTCAAGAGATTTTACTTTTACTGAAATTGAAACTGATCCGGAAAAAGTCAAAAGACAAGCTAAATTTATTTAATAAACAATTTTTGAAAAGGAGAATAGAAATGAAGAAAGCAATTGAAATTATAAGCTACGTAGTCAAGGCAGGGAAAATGGACATTCAAACGGGTATAAATACAGAAGTAGTCGTAAATGTACCGGCAAACATTAAAAACGTAGAAGCGTGGTTAAGAAGACATGGTATGTATTTCAAAGGCAAAGCCAAACTACTTAACATAATAAATTAAAACAATTTTTTGAAAAGGAGAGTATGAGATGTTAACTCTACAAGCAATCCATATGAATTCCTGGAAAAAGCAATAACGTTAATAGGTGAAAAGTATAGAGCAGAATTAAAATGGTGGTTGTGTTTATAATTTAACTTTTTAAAAAGGAGATTTGAAATGAAAAAAGCAATTGAAAACAAAGACCGAATAAAACAAACACATATGACGATGCAAGAGGCTTGGATAAAATACTGTGCTATAAATAAAATAGACAACGATATCAAAGATTTTATTTCCTTAAAGCTACCAATTAACATATAAAACAATTTTTAAAAAGGAAGGTGTAATATGAAAGAAACTAAGACAGGAAGAAAAATGTCAAACATAAATCTTAATAACATAAAAACAAAAAAAAACATCTAATACAAGAGACATAGTTAAGCCACCAAAGAACTCGATTCTTAACATAGATTATAAACAATTTAACTAAAGAAAATGAAAACAGCCAACCTAATACAAAACAAAATCCAGATCAAATTTAAGGGAGATGATTTTACCAAAACATTAGAACAAGTCAAATCCCTAAACGGAAGAAAGTACGATCCTGATACAAGGTCATGGAGAGTGCATTTGAGTGAGGAAAATATTGAATCATTAAAATCATGGGATTTTGATATTTCTCCCGACATACTTAAATGGCTCACAAAAGCAAAGGCCCCTTTACAAACTAAAACTATAAATAAAATAGAAGGGTTATATAAAAAGCTATATCCCTTTCAACATGAAGGAGTGGAATTCCTAGAATCTCTAAACGGTAGAGCATTGATAGGATCGGAGATGGGATTGGGAAAGACCTGTCAAGTTATCGCATATTTACAACATCACCCTGAACTCAGACCTGCCTTAATTATCGTCCCAGCAAGTGTGAAATACACATGGCAAAATGAAATTGATATATGGACAAAAAAGAACAGTGAAATATTATCCGGAAGAAAGAACGGTAAAAACATAAAAGAAGATTTTGTTATAATTAATTACGATATTGTTTCCAATAGATTAAAAGAGTTAAAAAAACTAAATCCAAAAGTCATTATACTCGATGAATGCCATTTCTTAAAAAACTCATCGGCGCAAAGAACAAAAGCAGTCATAAAACTATGTAAAAGAGTTAAACACATAATCGCATTATCCGGAACTCCGATTGTAAACAGACCAATCGAGTTCTGGAATATAATTAAAATACTTAATCCCTCCCTATTCTCCTCCAGATGGGATTTTGCCAATAAATATTGTAATCCTACACATAATGGTTTTGGTTGGAATCTTAATGGATCATCTAACACAACAGAATTAAATAAATTATTAACAAATAAAATAATGATAAGACACAAAAAGAAGGACGTTCTAAAAGACCTCCCTCCTAAAGTAAGAAGTATAATCCCGCTTGAAATAGATAACGCCTATGAATACAACCAAGTGGAAAATAACATAATAGAATGGATTCACAATAATGAAGGAAAAGCAAAAGCTGAAAAGGCGAAGGCGGCGGAAGTGTTAATTCAGATGGAGAAATGTAAGCAAATAGCATGTAAGGGAAAAATGAAACAAGCGATTAAATGGATTGAAGATTTTCTTGAGACAGGTCAAAAATTAGTAGTCTTCACCACCCACACTAAAACCCTTGACATATTAGAAAACCATTTTAAGGAAATCAATGTAAGATTAGACGGCTCTACACCTGTACCAAAAAGACAAAAAATAGTAAATGATTTTCAAAATAATGAAAATATAAAATTATTTATAGGAAACATAAAGGCCGCTGGAATAGGTATAACCCTGACCGCCTCCTCTAATACATGCTTTTTAGAACTAGGATGGTCGCCAGCGGAACACATTCAAGCAGAAGACAGATGTGTTTTTGAAGGACAATACATTCTCACAAAAGAAGGATATAAAAAGATAGAATCTATAAAAATTGGTGATAAAGTTCTAACTCATTTAGGTAAATGGAACAATGTTTTAGATATTAATTCTCATATAGAAAGAAAAAAACTACAAATAAATATAAAATATTTCGGATTTAATGAACAACTAAAAGTAACTGACGACCACAAAATCTATGTATATGATAAACAAACAAAAAAATACAATTGGACAAAAGCAATTGATATAAGACCTAATAAACATTTTTTAGTCCTGAATCCCGGAACAAAACTACCCAACAAAAAACTTAATATTTTAAAACTTCAAAAGCCATTCACCAATAAATTCAAAAACAACTGGGGAACTAAACAAACTAATGGAAGAATGAAAAATATTTTCAGTGAGGTAAAAATAGACAATGATATGCTTTTTGCTTTTGGATATTATATAGCCAATGGATGTGGTAGATACAATATCAATCCATCATTTATCAGTATTTCCGGAGACGCTAAAAAAAAGAAAGCTGTTGTTGATAAAGTCGCAAAAACTATTTCTACAAAATTCGGGAACCTAAATACCAATCATTATGAAAATAAAGATAACTGCTATTCAGGAACTGTCTATTCCAAAAACTTAGCTTTTAATTTTATTAATTGGTTTGGAAAAGGAGCACATAACAAACAATTTCCAGACTGGGTATTTAAATTAAATAAAACACAAGTTGAGATTTTATTAGATGGTTATTATGCTGGCGACGGATATAAACGAAAAAACACACAGCAAGGAAGCACTGCATCTCCAAAATTAATAACACAATTAATCTTACTAAATTCCTTAATTGGCAACTCAATTATGGGAATTGGATACAAAGAAAAATCTAAAGTATGGACTATTGAACACACTATAATCAGCAAAATTAAAGGAAGCACAAGAATAAAAATTAATAAAGATGGTAATGTTTTATTCCCTGTTTCAGAAACGAATATTTCCATACCAAAAAGAGGTAAAGAGAGGGTTTATGATTTATCAGTAGAAAACAACTATTCATTTATAATTGGATTAAGCAGTATCCACAATTGCCATAGAATCGGACAAAAAGACTCAGTAACAGCATGGTATTTGATAGCAAAAAACACAATAGAAGAAAAGATAATGAAATACATCGAAGAGAAAAGCAAGATACTCGACCAGGTACTGGACGGAGCAACAGTAAAAGACGTTTCTATTTTTAACAACCTTTTACAATCTTTAAAGAAAGAAGAGGAGAAATGATATCACTAATAGAATACGGAATAAGTATAACATCAGTTATAATATTTATGCACTATTACACAGAAACAATCACTCGTTTATTTCAGATAACTTGGTAACAGGGTAATTAATTATGACAAAAATACAGGAAGTACCAAAAGACAATCTAATGAGAATTGCTTGGGAAAAATACAAGCTAACAGACGAATATTTAAACTCATTTGAATGGGCGGAATATAAAGAACATAGGGGCGGATCACTATGGTCAGCTTATGCACATAGCTTTAAAGATGCAGACATGATAGCTGAACTAAAACAGAAAAATGAGTAAATTTAAAAGAAGAAAAAACATAACTAAATTCAAACGCAAGTATAATCCCAAATGCTACATTTGCGAAAAACCTGTCAAAATCCTAGTAGATTTAAAAAAAGCAAAAGAGGATGGATTAGACTCTTACGAAAAGCTATGGAAGAAAGCGGTAGAAACCGTAATTCTATTTCCCCACAACGGAAAAACTTTATATCGCCACAACCGTAATACCTGTAAACCGGAAGTATTAAAATAAAGAAAAGAGTAAGAAAATGATAAAGATATTAATTATAAAAAAAGGTTTATTAAAATTAATATTAGAAGATAACACTAAAAATAGAGTTGTAATAACATCACTTGATTTACATCGTTGTAAGACTTTTACAGACTTTGCTCAATTAATTTTAGAAAAAGAAGAAGAAGAAAAAGAATTCAACCCACAAGAAATATTACAAAATATAATAGATAAAAAATAAATGTATATTATTAAAGAAGTCCCTATTGAAGGATGGTTAATCATTGACAGTGTTCATTACGGGCGGCAAATATGGACGCTATCAAAGATGACAAAAAAACACAAAAGTGATGCTTGCGCAATATGCCAGGAAATTGTTGGGGATAAAGCATATCGTCCAATTACTAATCAATCAAATCGCATGAAGCGTATTTGTACTCACCATGCACCTAAAAAATGAATTTTGATATTATAACATTCCTAGAAGACCTTGACATTCCATATACATATAGCTCAGAATGGATAAACATGCAATGCCCTTTCTGTCATGACGCCGGAGAACATATTGGAATTCATCTTGAAAAAGGAAGTATCAATTGTTGGAAATGTGGAACCCATAAATTACCTAAACTAATTAAAGAATTTGAAACTGACAAAAACCCTTATGAAATAATTAAGAAATATAAGAAAGGAAAAAATGAAGAAAGTATTTGTTCCACACAAACCCAAACCTATCAACAAAACAAAGCAGAAAATGAAAGAAATAATAACAAAGTTGGCAGACATCGACAGATTAGTCTGCCTGTTGGAATCTATGATTTCACAAAAAGACATAAACGATATCTCATTGATAGAAGATTTAATCCAAAAGAACTTAGCAAAGATTGGAGAGTTAGTAAAGGAACTGAAGGAATCGGCGACTATAAATTCAGAATCATAATCCCTATCTACCATGAGGGGAAGTTAGTATCATTCCAGGGAAGGGACATTACAGGCAAACAAAAAGACAAATATAAAACCTGTCATGATACAAACATCAAAAATTATCTATATGGACTTGACTACGTTACGAATGACAAGGTGATTATAACTGAGGGAGTGATGGACGTATGGAGACTTGGCAAGGGAAATGCCGTAGCTACGTTTGGAATAAATTATACTATGAAACAAGTGCGTTTAATATCTAACAAAAGAATCAAGAGAGTGGGAATATTATTTGACAACGGAGAGGACGCTTACCAACAGGCTTTAAAACTACAAGCTGATTTAAACAATACTAATGTTGATGCTTATCTATTAAAATTGCCTGAAAACAAAGACCCTGCTGAATTGAATAAAGAGCAGATTAAAAAGATAATTAATTTTTAGAGGGAGGTGGTGACTATCAATATAAACGAGATTAAAATTGCAGCAGCAAAAAGAGTAGTTAGTATTATTAGAAATTGTGTAAGTAAAGCTAGTATTGACTACGACAGAGATGAAGAGTACTTGATAGTCAATGATGTTGAAGAGTGTATAAATGATGCTCTCTCTCAGGCCGAGCTTGAGATTTTAATAGGTTAAGATAAAAGGATTAAATTAAAATGACTATAAAAAAACAAAAAGTTTGTGATAGTTGTGGAAAAACACAAATACTAGAACCTCTACAAATCGGAAATACTTCCCACTCTTGGATAGAGGTGCGTTCTGACCCTGACTCATGTTCATTTAAAGGCATACAACATTTTTGCTCAAAGGAGTGCCTGATTTCAACAGTTAGACAAATGATTAATTTTTAGAGGGAAGGAGAAGTAATTATGGGGGATAAAAAAGAATCTAAAAATTTTAATTTTAGTATTTGGCAATGTCCTTACTGCAAACGTCTCATACACAACACTATATATCAATCGTTTAAATATGACATTGGTTATCCTCGATGTGGTTGTCCTCTTACTAAATTTAAACAAAGAAATATTATAGATATTCCTTGACATTTTGAAACGAATTTTATATCATATTGAAATGCAATTTACCTTTGTAAACTTATCAGTAAACTGCTTGGAGAAATAGATTGATTAAGACAAACCGCAAAAGACAATTAAATAATTACAATATCAAAATCCATTTAGGTAAAGAGGACTTTCTTTGCGGTTTGGGCTCTTTTAATATCTGGATTTTGTTTGACCCTGACTACTGGTTAGCAATGACTGGTGTCAGGGTTTTTTTATGTCTACATTTATTGAAAGGAGAGAGTTGATGAGAACGATTTCAATGATAATTGCAATGCTATACATTCCTATACTTAGAGGTGTTGAAGATGAGAAAAATAGAACTATATACACCATAATAACTGTTATTGGGATTGTATATGCCGTTATATACGATTATCTTTATTTTATGAAAGGAGAGAATTGATGGAAGATAGAAAATACTCAGAAGAAGATATAGAAAGAGGAGTGGAAAAACTAGCAAAAGCAGTAAGCAATTTATATGAATCATCTGGATTCACAAACGATGAGGGATTTCAATTACAATTAATGATGCACGATCCTACCACTTCATTAAGCCCACTTTTAACCGCAATAGTTGAAATTGATATCAAAGAAACTGAAAAGCATGTGGAAATGGTAATTGAATCCAATCCCGATAAATTTAGAGATTGAAAAAGAAAGGAAAAATAACATGAACAAAGACAGAGAACTATTAAAAAATATGTTAGTCAAGGAAGCCTATTTCATGATCAATAAAAAACTTGTTAGGTTATTTGGAATACATGCCGCTTTGTTTATAGCTGATTTAATAAGTAAAGAGGAATACTTTGCAATAAGAAACAAAACACAAGACAATGAATGGTTTTATAATACAATTAAAAATAGGGAAGAGGATACTAGACTAAGTGACTTCCAACAAAGAAACATAATCAAGAAGTTAATTGATGTAAAAATATTGAAAGTTAAACTAAAGGGGATTCCGGCTAGGACGTATTTTAAAATCAATCATCCTCAAATAATTAAATTTTTAAACGGTACTTTCAGTTCTCAAGAAATTAAAGAACTAAGTATTCAAGAAATTAAAGAACTTGATACTGAAAAAATCAATTACTATAAAGATAATAAGAATAAAGATAATAATAATAAACATAAGAATAATAATGATACTAAAGTATCTATGGAAACTTTAGGAAAAGTTTCTAAGGGAATTACAAATAATGTGTTTAAATCTAAGTATGCTGAAAAAGTAATTTCCTACCAAAATAAAATAGCTGATAAGATTAAAGGACTCCCTCATGTAAGAATAACCAAACGAAATCCATCAATAGAAGAATTGGAATTATATTTCAAACTTCTTAAAGGCAATACATTCTTACAAAACAATTCAATAAATTCTATCTCAAGAAAAATAAATAACATTCCATTCAAAGATGAAATTGAATTTAATTATAAAAAACATATCAATCGTTTATCATTACTTTATAAAGGAGAATATGAACCAAGAAAAAAATCCATCCTTCCAAAATCACTATTGAGATTAATATATAATCCAAAAAGTGAAATATCCTGGCTTATGCAAGTCATGTATAACTCTCCAAAAAAAGTATCAGACAGACAAGTAAAAGACAATCATCCCGAAATAACTAAATTCTTTATAGACAAATTCAATGGTACTGTTATCAATCAAAATAAATTAGTATTAGGAATACGTTCAATAGTAAACTTCACCAAACACATTCCAAAGAAAACATTGAAAGTGAGTAAACTCAGAAGGGATTTTGGAGAACCTTTAAGTTTATGTGAAAATTATTATGATTGGTTAGAACATCAAAACTGGATTGATGAAATTGAATCTATACAAATTAATGCAAATGGCAAGTTATGGAAGATGTTTATCAAAGAAGTGGAGGAAGAGGATTGCGATGGGTATAAATTACAGTAAAATGATAGCCTTAACTGATATCATCAAAATATGGGAAGAACTCCATATAAAAGATACTGGTGATATTGGATTTTGTGATTTAGAAAAGGCTATAGATAAAATATGTGGTGTTAAAAATGATATTGATATCGAACAACCAAATGAAGAAAAACAAACCAAAGAATAGATCACTATACGTCAGGACAAATTATGCTTGTGGCCTTATTGAATTAGATAAGGATAACATCATAATTTTAACTCCTCCAATATGGAAGAGGTATAAAGGAAAACATTTTGACAGGTTTAAATTAGACCATGAGCAAGGATTATGTAAATTTGAATGGAGGTATTTAAAAGATAAATGACAATGA
>Ga0114923_10000286_pt1 | contig 42717 bp, 56 predicted proteins | sample SumtaG_FD_89578 | JGI IMG/M metagenome (GOLD analysis project Ga0114923, IMG submission 89578) | Deep subsurface microbial communities from Indian Ocean to uncover new lineages of life (NeLLi) - Sumatra_00157 metaG | ecosystem: Environmental > Aquatic > Marine > Oceanic > Sediment | place: near... | reverse complement strand
GTCCGGCATGGATCAATGGATGCTCCAGTATCTCCGGCTGCTGGAGGTGCAGGTCCGGTGTCTCGGCGTGACTAGCCGGGACGCGCCATGTCACCCTCTCATGCTTCCCTATGAAACAAAGCGCGAGGAGTTCTAGAGTGAATTGCGATTTCCGGGAGGTTGAGGAGTACATAGAAGCGGGGTGGGCGGAGCAACTCTTCGTCCTGCACAAGAAGGGCAAGCGCCCCCGAGATTTCGGGTGGCGGTCGAGAAAATACGGCGCTGTGAAGATGTCTGCTGCAGCCGTCCAGGGTTTCAATGTGGGCGTACGCCTCGAGCCGGGTGACCTCATTCTGGACGTGGACCCGCGCAACTTCCTGGAGGGGGATGACCCGTTCGCCCGGTTGATCCGGGACACGGGCCTCGATCCTGATCGCATTCCTACGGTGCTCACTGGCGGCGAGGACGCGGGCCGACATCTCTACCTGTCCAAACCTCCAGAGGTTCCCACAACAGGCGGCCTCAAGGATTACAAGGGGCTGGACTTCAAGACGGTGGGCGGCTACGTCGTGGCGGCCGGCAGCCTCCATCCTACTGGTGGGCGCTACTGCTGGGATCCAGAATCACCGACCCTTTCAGATGTGGGCGCCCAAGAGGTGTCGGACGCGCTCCTCGCTCTGCTGCGCCATCCGCTCCCGCAGACCGGCGGCGCCGAGGGTGCTGGCGTCTCCCTGGAAGAACTCGAGGAGCTCCTCACATTCCTACCGGCTCAGGAGTACTCCGACCATGACGAGTGGCTCCGCATAATGATGGCCTGTCACCACGCGAGCGGAGGCATTGGGCGAGAGGTCTTCGTCGACTGGTCCGCGACGGATGAGCGCTACATGGACCACGGCGGAGACGTGGGCGCTCGATGGGACTCCCTCTCCCGCGAGCCCCCGGGCCGCATCCCGGTCACGGCCGCCACGCTGTATCGGGAGGTGCTCCTCTGGGGTGGATCGCTTCCCCAGGGTCGACCGGAAGAGGACTTCAAGGAGGAACTGGAAGCCGACGAAAATGGCGAGGAGCCTCCCGCGGGACCGACACTCCTTGAGGAGATGAATGCCACTTATTCGGCCGTCCTGAATGGCGGGCATTTCCGCATTGCCTACCTGGATGAGGATCCGGGCATGGGTCGGAGCTACTGGAGGTTCGCCCGACGCCAGGACTTCGAGAACTTCTACTGCAACCGCTTCGTGGAGCGCGGGGACAAGGTGGTTCCAGTCGGCAAGTGGTGGCTGGAGAGTCCGCGCCGCCGGCAATACCTGGGCGTGATTTTCGACCCGCAGCGGGAACATCAAGACCTCTTGAATCTGTGGACCGGGTGGGCTGTCGAGCCTGCGCGGGGCGACTGGTCGCACCTCCGGGAGCTCATATTCGGTGTCCTCTGCGATTGGGATTGGGAGTGCCACGAGTACGTGCTCGACTGGATCGCCTACTACCTCCAGACTCCGTGGAAGCCGGCGGAAGTGGCCATCGTGTTCAAGGGCGACAAGGGCTGTGGGAAGGGGACCCTCGGTCGCGCCCTCTGCGCACTGGCTGGGCGCCACGGTCTGCCCATCACCAACCGCAAGCACCTGACGGGCCGGTTCAACAAGCACCTGCGAGACTGCGTTTTCCTCTTCGTGGATGAGGCCCACTGGGCTGGGAACATGGAGGGGGAGTCCGTGCTCAAAGCGATCATCACAGAGCAAACTCTCGCCTACGAGCCAAAGGGCATCGACGTCATGCAGGGGCGCAACCACGTCCACGTCATGATGGCATCGAACAAGGAATGGGTAGTACCCGCTGGCCTGGACCGGGAGCGCCGATTCGCTGTCTTCCAGGCGAATGATTCGGCGATCGAGGACTATGACAGGTTCGACGCCATCGCCGCCCAGCTGGAGACGGGTGGCCTCGCTGGGATGCTCCATGAGCTTCTCCGTCGAGACCTTCGAGGGTGGCACCCGCGCCAAGGAGTCCCGCGGACTGGAGCCCTTCTCGAGCAGAAACTCCGGACCATGGACGATGTGGATTCCTGGTGGCTCGACATGCTCACCGTGGGGATGCTGCCCGGTGGAGAACGGACCTGGGATGACGAGGCACAAGTGGTCTTCGTCCAGGAGCTCGTCGAGGACCTCGAGCGAGATCTCCCGGCCCACGTCGTGCGCGCCAAGGGCCGGCGGTCGATCGGTACCGCACTGGGCCTCCGGCTGCGAACCCTGGTACCCCTCATGCAGCGAAAGAGGATCGCCGTGGAGGAGAAAGCAATCAAAGCCGATGCCGCCGGCCGGGCTGTGGCCTACGTGATGCCCCCACTGTCAGAGTGCCGGCGGGCCTTCGAGAAGCGCATCGGTGGAAGGATGGAATGGTGAAAGAGACTCGGCGAGATGTTGCCCGATCCCTGGGGATTTCCTATTCGACTCTTCGGGTGTACGAACGCCACATGGGAGAGTTGCTTCCTCTCTTCCAGGGGTCCAACCGCACAACACTCTACTCCCCTGAAGCCGTGCAAATCCTGCAAGAAGCGGTGACTCTCAAAAGAGAGGGTCTCCCTTTTTCAAAGCTGAAAGACTACTTCCGTGGCCACTTGGCACGCCCACAGGGTAAATCTCCGGAACTGTGTGCCCTTGAGCAGTTGCAGTGGCAAGCTTTGCAACTGCTCTTACTTGGACAGCGGATTGAGGAGAAACTGCGACGAATAGAGAAGAAGCTCCAGGGGTGAGCGACGAGAAACCCCTCACCGTGGAAGAGATTGACGAGGGGTTGTTGCTCGCGGATGAGGCTACGCCTGGTCCATGGACAACCAGCACTGACCACGGAACTTTGAACCACGTTGCATGGACTACTGCTCATGGTTGGGTTCACAGTGATAGATCTGGAATTAGGTGTGCTCCCTCAGCAGATTCGGAAAAGCATGTGAGACAAGATGCAAAGTTCATCGCCGCCGCTCGCGAGGGCTGGCCGAGGGCACTTCTGGAAGTAACCCGACAGCGTCAGGCGATGCTGACGGCCATGCAAGCCCTGGAAAATGGGGACACAGCGACGGCGCTTCGGGTGCTTCGGCCGGAATTCCCGGACTACACGACGCCCCTGGAACCCGCAACAGAAGCGGATGACACAGGAACTTGACTGGCGGTGCACCAGCCGGTACAATGGGTATACGATTTTCAGGGATCCACAGGTGTGGAAGTCTCAAAGAAGCCTCGGACACAGGTCTGGGGCTTCGTTGGTTAAAGGTTGAATCGCAATTCTCTGCCATACCTTTAACGGGCTTCCAGAGCGCTTACGTCACAAGCCGGCATACGTTGCGGCATACCTGTGTTTTCTTGAGAGTCGCCCTCAAAGCTGTTTCGGCGTTGCGTCATACCTAAAAATCGATTTCTCCATGTGCGCGACAGACACGTGTACACTAGTAGGTGAACATCTGTCTTTTTCCCCATGCGCATGAGGCACATGACCTATGACGCAATGACGCATTTGCTCTCAGACAGGCTATTACTAATCTCAAGGTATGCCGAAAGGTATGGCAGGTTGTGACAGACTGGCTCTAGGACTCTTTTAAACGTATGGCAGAGAAACATGATTCGAAATTCGGCTATTTCTGGGGCTTTCGCTTGACCTCTGGCGTTTGCCCATGGCATCTTGGGTACCCGAGTGAGTTAGCCCCGTCAGCGACGGAAGTTCCTCCACGGTCCTTCACGGCGCCTCTGGGGGCGCTCACTCACTTGACCGTGGAGGTTCCCTGTGAACGATGACCGCCCACATGATGGGCCAGCACTTTCTACTCTGGGCTTCAACGAAAACGAACCAGAGGGGAAAGCCGAGACTCGAGCGCAACGCCGCCGCCGAGAACGCAAGGCCCCGAAGAAGATCAAGCGGAATGGTGCGGGCGCTATCGCAGCCATCCGCCCGGCGCCTCAAGTGGAGCTCATCCCGGTCGACCGCAGCGCCGTTATGGATATCATCGACGTTCGCGGTGGCAAGGTTGTCTCAGATGAGGCGGATGAGGTCCTCCACAAGGGTGCGGGCGATCTTCTTCTCGAGTGGTGGCTCCGAGGCGGCTCCTGTGTCCAGAATGGGAAACCGTTTGACGCTCACAAGGTGAACCGGGTGACGCCCAGTGGTCCCGTGGAGGCGGACCTCCGAATCCTCCTGGGGCGCAACTGCTACGAGACGGGGCATCGGTACATCTGCCAGAAACTGGCGGTCATCGATGGGCGCTCCTACGCGCAGCCCACCACCTCACCGAAGCAACTTGGCCAGTGCTTGCACGCTTGGTGCGCGGACCCGGCCGCTGGCCTCGTAACGGAGAAGTTCACGCAAGTGGATGGTCAAGAGGTGGAGCTCTCCATGGATGTGCGGGTCCAGCTAAACATGATGCTCCGGTGGTTCGAGTTGAAAGTCCTCATTCCCGAGCAGCGACGCAAGGGCATCATGACTCTCGGTTTCTCGGACACACTGCCGAACATCTGACGGCGCCCCTCCGTGGTAGGCTCCGAGGGGAGGTCCCATGCCGAAGAAGGCACAACCGGACGATATCCCTTTCGAGCACATCAAAGTCGCCTACTTCGATAGTGAGAAGCGTTCGCTGCGGTCGATCTGTGAGGAATTCAAGGTCCCGTATCACGTGGTGTCTCGGCACGCCACGGAAAACCGATGGGCCGAGCAGCGCCGGGACTTCTTCCGCTTCGCCTCCCGCATGTCGATCCTCGACGCCTTCTGTGATCAAGTCGAAGGGATGCGCACGGTTCGGCGCCGCGGCTATGAGATGGCTGTGGAGCACATGCAGCAGCTGGAATCCCTCCGCCGGATCTACGGTGATGAGTGGAACATGCGCTACCATTTTGCCTGGGCTCGAGCCCTCACGCAGCAACTGAAAAACGCGTCTCTCTGCCTCGGCATTCGAGAGGAAGACCTCTCTCAGGATGAGCGAGAGATTCCCGTCCTGTACGTGCCCCCTCGGCTACAGCGCATGATGGATGAGCGACGGGCGCAGCCTCCATCCCCTCCTCCGGAAGAGGACGAGGACACCGTAGACGCTGAGTTCGATGTGGACGTCGAGGACCTCTGTGGATAACGAACTCGCGCTGCTCTGCGAGGCCTTCCCGCCGGATCCCGAATCTTCTGGGTACAAGGAGCCCGACAGCCGGCCCACCGTTCGGGAGTACGTGCCCCATGATGGACAAGCGGCCTTCCACGCATTAGAGCAACCCTTCAAGTTGGGCCTAGCGGGAGTGGGCTGGGGAAAGACCATCGCCGGGACAGCGGAGGCCTACTACCACGCTTGCGGGTACAACCGCCACGTGCCGCACCTTGGTTTAGCGGGAGCGCCTACGTACCGGATGTTGGCAGACGTCAAGGTGCCAGCCTATCGGGAATTCTTCCCACCGGCAGTGCTGCGCGGGGGCTCCTGGGATAAGGCTTTCGAGAAATCAGCCTTTGCCCTGGTGCTCAAGAACGGCACGAAAATCCTGTTTCGGTCTCTCGAGAACCAAGCCTACCAGCGCATCCGTGGGCTGGAGCTCACGTGGTTTGACTTCGATGAGGTGCGCCTCCTTCGAGATCGGGAGCCCTTCCATGTGGCGGTTGGGCGTCTCCGCGGGCCGGGCCTCGTGCGGGGCGGGTGGGGCACTACTACGCCGAACGGCGAGGACTGGGTAGCGGAAGATTTCGTTATCACCCCGAAAGAGGGCTTCGCCTGTGTGCGAGGCAAGACCTCGGACAATCCGCACCTGCCCGAGGGCTACGAGGAGACTCTCCGCTCCGTCTACTCCCGGCGCTACTACGATCAGGAAGTGCTGGGCCTCATCGTAACGGCCATGGGGTCCGTCTACTCGGAGCTTTCGCGGGACCGCTGGCCCGATGGAAACTGCCTGGTGTATGAGCCGGATTTCTTCGCTCCCACTTACGTGGCCGTCGACTTCGGGCGGGTCAATCCGCGTGCCCTCCTCATTCAGCGGGTGCGCGCCATCCATCCGCAGACCGATTACTCTGTCCATCTGGACGTGGTGGTAGGCGAGTGGCAAGAGGAAGACGGCCAGCCTCCAGAGGACAGACTGGTCCGCGAGATGGCCGAATCGGTGCAGGACATTGGGCTCCGAATCGCTGCCGTCTACGGTGATCCCGCGGGGGACTCGAGAAACGACCAGACCTACATTACCTCTGCCTCCGATCTGTGCCGGCGCCTGGGGGTTCCCTTCAAGCGGCCCGTGGCGTTCCAGCGGTCGAAGGAGGCGGGCGAGGAGCTCGTAGCGAAGTGGGTCCGGGACGCCGCGGCGCTGCGGCGCCTCGTATGGGCGACGACTGGTGAAGAGCATCCGGCGGGTGGCCTCATGCCCATCGCTCGGAACTCTTTCAAGGCCCATGCGAATCTCAAGTACCCAGAGAAAAAGCCGGGGAAGGCGTCGCCCACCACGAGCCTGAAAGACGGCGTAAACGATCATGACACTGATGCCCTGCGGTACTATCTGGCTGCCCGGAACCTGGGGACGTCTCGCCCGTCCTCCACTCGGCCACCGGGCATGTGAGGAGACCGTGGACCGCCCGGACCGTTGCCCCCAACCCACCTGTCGCTCTGTGGCAAAGGTGATCGACACGCGTCCCCGGCAAGGGGCAATCCGGCGACGCCGGGAATGCGTAGTCTGTGGGGAACGCTGGTCCACCTACGAAATCCCCATCACCCGCAAGACCATAGCGGGCCTCTCCTCCGTTGGGATAGATCTCGACTCAAACGAGCTCCTGACCTACCACTTGCCCCGGGTGTAGAAAGATTCGGCCACGCTACCGGTAGTGGTACGTCTGCCGTATCCTCTTCCCGTGCGACTCTTGAGACAGATGCGCCGTACCGTGGTCGATTTCCTTCGTCGCGCCTGCGTGCGCTTCATGCAATGGACGGAGCCCGGGGTCCTGTATGGCGCTGTCCGCCTGCGATTTACGGGCGTCGATGGGCAAGGCGAGACCTCTGTAACCTTTGTGAACATTCGCCGGGTGAGCACTGTAGAAATCGAGGGGCATTCATTCGTGCTCCTCGAGGACCTCTGGGGCCGAGAGTCCATGTACCGAGCGGATCGGATTGTCTCGGTGGCGCGCATCGATCGGGGCTTACCCCCACCAGCCACCAAGGGCCATCGGTCCTTGACTTGCGGGAAGACGGTGGGATAAGTGGCCCACGGACACAAGGTTGACCGCACCGGCCGCCCGAATCTCCATGATGACGTGCTCTCCCTGCGCGCTGTCTACGTGGGCGAGCAGAACGCCACAATTGGCATGTTCAAGGATCGCTTCGTGGCCGGGGCGCTCCTCAGTTCCTCCACCACACTCACCTCTGGCCTCGAGGTCAGTGACCGCAACATCCTGGTGGAGAACGAGCTCAAGCCCCTGGTGGATGAGCGAATCGAAGCGGTGCCCACAGCGTTCGAATACAAGGCCTCCGAGGAGACTCCCGAAGCGGTTAAACTCGCCGAGGAGACGAACGAGTGGGCGGCCGGGCGCGTCACGCCAGATGGCCATGACCTAGTGTCCCTCTTCCAAGTGATGACCGAGGATCAGGAGAAGGACGGCCGCACCGCCGTGTCCATGGGGACGGTGGAGAAGGATGGGGAGACAAAGGTGTGGGCCGAGGCCCGAGACGCCGCTCGCATCATGCCCCTGTATGGGGAGCCTGACAACCCGGCCCTGGTGACTGGTTGGGAGCTCCGCTGGACTCGAAAGGCTTCCGGATCCCAACCCGCCGCCGAATTCGTCGAGGTAGTTACTGCTCAGACGCGGACCCTTAAGAGTGGCGGAAAGTCCATCGAGGAGGAGGAGCACGGGCTCGGATTCATCCCCATGGTGGTCGTGCCCCGGAATATCGTCAAGGGCTCCCCGATCGGGAGCTCTGGCATTGGTGAGCTGATTCAGGGATACCTGAATTTCCTGTGGGCCACGTACATGCGCAACGTGGCGAACAAGTACGCTGCTTTCCCAGTGTGGGTGCCCATGGACGAGATCACTGCCATGGCGCTGGCCGGAGATGAGGACGGCCGCGGAGCGACACAGATCGAAGTCACACCTGGGGCGGTGCTCATCTATCGCTTGGAACCCAAGGGCGGCAGCGTCGACTTCTCCAGCCTGGAGAAGCAGCGCTCCGACTCTCTCGAATGCCTCCGACGCCAGGGGCGCGGCGAGCAAGACCAGGCGGCCCGCGCGGACATGCGCTCTGGCAAGGCCAAGGTGATCGGCCGGCGCGGCATGGACCGGTACGCCGGCCGAAAGCTCACCCTGCTCAAGGTGGGCCTGGAGATGCTCGCAACAATCCGCTGGTGGCTGCTTAACCCCAAGATGGTGGGCACGGAGGCGCCGCTCATCGTTGAGATGGCGGACCAGCTGGACACTGATCCCGAGGAGCAGCGAGAGCGCGGGAAAATGTGGATAGAAATGTTCAAGGTAGGCCTGGCCAAGGTGATCCACGTGCTTCGCCAGTTCCAGCGGCTCGCCCTCATCGACGAAGACGTGGACGTGGCAGAGATGGCCGCTGAGATCGAAGCCATGGACGAAGAGAAGGCCACCACTCGCATGGAGCAGATGGCCGCCATCGTCAACCGAGACCAGGAGAACAACAACTCTGAAGAGGGTGGCAATCCGCCGCCCCCGGGAGCGAATGGCGAAGAGAGGAGGGCGAACGGCGATGGCAGACCGCGGCAAACCTGACTCCGTACGCCTCCGCCTCATCTCGGGTCTACCCGATCCCGCAGAGGATATGCTGGACCGCCTCATCGAAGGGCAGGCCATCCTTCTCGGGCGCACCGAGCGGGACACCTTGGCAGAGGCGGAGGGGAATCTCCAGGGCATCCGTTCCACGCTCCTCGCTCGTTCCGAGTCTCTCGCCGAAGGGTCAGGAACTCGGCGTCGTCTCGAGCGGGTGACCGGAGAAGTCACGGAGATTCTCGGCGCCACCGTGCGAGAGCTCGGGGAGGTGTCTGCCAGAGGGGCAGTGGCAGCAGCCCGGGGACGAGTAACGGACATCCGCAACATCATGGAAGATGTGAGCCTCGAGCACGGCGTAAACGTGTCTCTGGTGAACGGGCTCTCCGCTACCCAGATTCGTCAGGCAGTCCAGCGTCCCTTTTTCGGCTGGACGAACACCCGGTGGTTTCAATGGCACGCCACCGAAGCCGCGGCTCGCATTGACCGGGAGCTCCGGGCGGCCTGGTTCGCGGGGGACAGTATCGCCGCCATCTCTAAGCGCATCTCTGACGTCACCGATATTTCTCGGCGAGAGGCTCGGGTAACGGCGCGCACCGCCATTCAGTCCGCAGCGAATCAGGCAGCGAGTGACCTGTACAAGCGGAACCGCAAGGTGCTCTCAGGGGAGCGATGGATTGCCACCCTGGACAGCGCCACCTGTCCCCAGTGTGGAGCGCTGGACGGGCGAATTCTCCGCTTCGATTCCTCCTTCCCTCGGCCGCCGATTCATCCGCAGTGCCGGTGCTTCTTGGAGCCAGTGGTCCGCGCGGGACTTCTGCCTTTCAAGCAACCGCGCCCCCCGACATGGAGTCAGTGGATCACCGGGAAGTTTGGGCGATTCCGTCCGATCGAGGACGACACTGCTGCCCAGGGCAAGAAGAAGCGGGCGGGGTTGGCCAAGCGACAGGACGCGGTTCTCCAATCGCCCACGCTTGGCAAGCTGCTCCGGGCTGGAAACATCACACCATCGGATCTCGTGACTACCAGAGGGCGCAGACGGAAGGTATCCGAGGTAGTCGCCCTCTCTGATCGAAGGAAGAAGGCTGCATAGTGCCAGGGGAAAACGAAAACAAAGACGACCAGACCACTCCGCCCGTGGACAAGACGGACGCGACCCCGCCGGCCGGCGGACCTCCGTTGCCGCCGGTACCGGATCCCGCCCCGCCCGCTCCTCCCGAGGACAAGAAAGCCGCGGGCAAGAAGGACGAGCCGGATCCTCGGGACACCGAACTCGAGCAGTTGCGCGCCGAGAAGAAGGAGCGCGATGACGAGAAGAAGGCCGCCGATCGCGCGAAGCTCGATGAAAAGGAGCGCCTGGACCTCGAGCGTCGGGAGCTTCGCGGCGAGCGCTTCAAACTGGAGCTGGAGAAGGCCGGTTTGCCCGAGTCTCTCACCGGTAAGTTCCAGGCGCCCGACAAGGAGGACGCCCTCACCACCGAGGCCACCGCGGTGGGCAAGGCGTGGAAGGCCGCCCTTGCCGCGGAGCGCAAGGCGTGGGAGAAGGAGAAGGGTGACGCTGGTGGCTCCGATGCCGGAGGAACCCCACCGGTGGGCCGCCCGCGCGGGCCCGGAGGCGTGAATCAGGGAGAAGGACAGAGTAACTCGCAGGGGGAAACTAAAAGGAGGGGTGGACTCAAGTCGCTTGCCGGCCGTCCGTCTGCCCTTGGAAATGCAAAGGCGAGCAACCAGTAACGCTCGTCAAGGAGGCATGACAGCATGTCGCGATCCGTAAAGTTCGGTCCTGTCGGACCGTCTTTCGGCGTGCCCGTCCAGGCCCTCTTCGAGGCCACGCAGAGCTTTCATAAGCGTGGTGGAGCATTCGTCACGGCGGCTGCTTCGGGGCAAATGGGCGTCACTCTCGCTGCGGATACCGTCATCTTCGGATGGTGGAACGTCCCCGGTTTCTCGCCGGGCGCAACCGAGGTGACTGGTGACCTTTTCGTCACCAGTGGTACCGCCGGAACCAGATACCCGGGAGTCATCCCGGGAGACCCGGGCTTGGTCTTTCGAATGCCCACCGACGAAGCGCTGACGGCCACCCACGTGGGGCAGAATGCGGATATCGTCGTGACCACGAACCAGCAATTCGCGGACCTCGGCACCACTACTACGGATGTGCTCCGGGTGGTCGGAAGTCAGCGACTCATTGACGAGGGCCTCTCCGAAGCGCTCGTCCAGATCGACGCGGCCGCGCTGCAGTCGGACACCTAAGAGAGGAGGTGAAGTAGCTTGACGATTCATCTTCCAGGCCACTATTCCGAGAGTCTGAAGAAGATCCATGCCCGGTTCGACGAGGTCATTGCGGAATCCTACGATCAGATTCCCACGATGATCCCTGAACTGGCCGAGGTTCGGCCCTTGCGAACCACGGAAACGGAGCTTCCGCTCTGGCGCCAGAAGACGATCATCTCCGGAGACTACGAGCTCGAAGAGCGCGACCCCGGTGAAGCGATCATGGACGGTGCCGAGCAGGAGACCCGGGTCCACATCTTCAAGACCCGCCTGTACTCGAAGAAGTGGTCCTTCCCCCGACAGATCATCCAGTCCATGGGCTGGGGATCCATCATGGGATGGGCAGAGGAACGAGCCCAGGTTTTCGGTGAACAGCTTGCGCTCAAGAAGGAGCGGGAGTTCGCTCGCCTCTGGAACCGGGGAGGGTTCACGGCTGGTGATAACCAGTTCAACAACCACGTCCCGGGCGCCCCCATCCAGGGCATCCAGAATGGTCTGATCTTCGACGGGCAGCCCTGGTTTGCCCTGACAGGAAATGACCATGTGAACTGGATCGGTACGTCCTACTTCAACGCGGTGGCCTTGGCCCTCACGGAGCCCAATCTCCGAACGGTCAAGACTCGCCTGCAAGCGACGATCGCCTTCGACGAACTCGACCGTGAGTTCGCTCAACAGGCCACGACGATCCTGGTTCACCCGAGCCAGGTGGATCAGGCCAGGGCGATCGTGCGTGCACAGGCACTCGCGGGTACTGACTTCAACGATGCCAACCCCCATGCCGGGCTCGAAGTGATCTCGTGGAACCTCCTCGAGGACACCGACGCCTGGTACCTGATGGCCCGCCAGAATCGCGGGGCAGCGGGTAAGGGGCCGCGGGGAGTCATCGTCTACGATGACGATCGCGTGGAGACCTGGTTCGAGCACGACGGCAATACCGATTCCTTCGTCTATTACGCCAACGCGTACATGGCGCTTGGAATCTGGGACTGGCGGACCGTGGTCTCCTCGAACCTGCAGACCTCCTAACCTTCGGGCTAGGGGAGATGCTTGACTCCCGGCGTCCTGCTTTGGCGGGGCGCCGGGAAATGCAGATCGAAGGAGAAGACCATGACGCAAGTCGAGCCCGATTCGGGCGCCAAGGCCCTCATGGGCGACGAGCCAGGCAAGGACTTCCTTGCTGAGGTGCAGTCGCGCAAGAAGGCCCGCAGCGCTTTCGAGCGCAAGAAGAAGCGACTGGCCACCGTCCCCTACCCGCAGCGCGCGGCGAAGGAGGCCAGCTACGCTGGTCCCTACTACGTGGTGGAGGGGATCCGGGAGTGTGAGAAAGCACTCAAGGACGGCAAGCGCCGCCTCATCGCTTGCTACCGCGATAAGCGGGACATGCCGAAGAAGTATCTCATCTCCGGCGACGATCCCTTGCTCGAAGGGGAGAAGAATCCCGACGGCAAGGATTCCAAGAAGCAACCGAAGAAGTGAACGAATAGGGTCGCCCTGGGGGTTCACCCCCCTGGCCCTCTGGGGCGGCCCACCTGGAGAATCACATGGCCAGTCTCACCACATTGAAAGCTGACCTCGTCTCCGCAGAGGCGAAGCTCAAGGCACTCGAGGACAAATTCGATGTGGAAGTGGAGACTGGCGGACAGGGTGGAAAAGTCCGGATCCAGCGGGGCGGGCAGATCGCTGTGATAGAGAAACGAATCTACCGTCTCCGCATGGAGATCGCTTCGAAGTCTGGCCGTTCCTCTCTCGAACCAGCACGGCCGGGTGTCGACGTCGACCGGCTCAACGATAACGCGGATATCTGACCCATGGCGAACGAGTACCTATCCGAAGACGAGCTGGACGGCATCGCCGAAGACGTGCGAATCGCTGTCGAGGGTCTCGGGTCAGATGGAAGCCGCTCCATCACCTACACTCGCCCGGGGGCTCGGACAACCACGGCCACGACGGACACCATCGCCGAGGCGGCTCCCGTCAGTGCCACCTTTCTGGCGAACCTCACCACCAAGCATTCCCAGCGAGACAAGGATAAACAGGCAGAGAAGGGCCCCCGAGTCTATCTCATCGAGGCCCGCCGTCTCCTCGACGCCCCGCCGGATGGCGTGGGAATTGTTGAACCCATACGGCGCGACCGTATCTTTGATTCCAAGAACGGGAAAACCTACGAGGTGAAAGAGTGGGGGCATGACCCCCTGGAAAAGCTCTACTCCATCATGTGCATCGAGGCAGGTACCTAGTGGCCGAAATAGGACTGAAGCTGTCCATGGAGCTCGACCAGACGGGCTATAACAAGTCGGTCGCCAAGTACCTCGCAAAGGTCAGTCCTGATGTCCGGGACGAGATAATCCGGGCCATGTTTTTCGAGCTCCTCGGCCTCGTCATTGACAAGACTCCTGTTCGCGAGGGTCGAGCCCGCGGAGGCTTCGGCGCTGGGGCGGATGCCTTGGGCGCTAAGCTCGACTTTTCCGGAGCGACGGCCAAGGACGATGGGGCCATCGCAGAGGGGCGAGCGCTCAGCAAGTTCGAAGAGGAGAAGCGGACCACCGGAATCCGCCTCACCGTAACCAACGCTGTGGTGTACATAGAACCCCTGGAGAAGGGCTCGAGCACACAGGCGCCCTTCGGTATGCTCCAGATCTCCCTCCGAGAGATGCAGCAGCGGCTTGGCGGCCGGCGTATCCCCGAGGGCGTGCGCGAGATCTACGCCGAGACCTGGCGGAAGAATGGCCTGGAGCAGGGCGCCTCACTGCGCGCCAGTGACATCTTGCGGGCGCTGGGCGTCAACCGGACAAAGGGGCTGCGCAAGTGACTATCCACTCCACAGCCCGCATGGAAAACCTGGAGAAGTCCATCTCCAAACACGTGGAGGACAGCATCGTCGGCGGCGCCGGTCTACCTACGGAATTCGCCGCGGAAAACGTCTGGTGGCCGTGGATGGTGTTCGACTCACAGGAGGTAGACCACTTCCTCCGCATGACGATCCGGGAGAGCGAGGGCGTACCTTACGCCTCCGTGGTCGGTGGGGCCGGAGGGACGCCCGGATATCTCACCTCCATCAATGTGATGCTGGACGTCATGATGCGCCGGGAGTTCGTGCGCCAGACGGATGATCGGCGATTGCTGGTCAAGACTCTGGACACAGTGAAAGGAATCCTCAAGGATTCGGATGCGATAGAGGTTCGAAATTACGACGTGGATGGGTTGACGGTGATCGGGAAGCTATGGCTGCAAACCCGAGAACCGCGGGAGCCTGTTGACGCTGGATGGATCGCAGGGGGCTGGCTCGTTCGCTACCAGTGGACCGAGCAAGACACGAGCTAGGAGGACGGATAAGACATGGCCAACAAGGTCTTTCAGGGCCGAAACGCCTCAGTGCGAATCTACGATGAAACCCCAGTAACCCCGCTCTTCGTGGTGGGATCTTACATTGGGGACATGGACGGGCCGATCCGCCAGAAGCGTCCGGAGGAAACGCCCCAGGTCAACAATGGTGTGCTGGATGCCAAGGTCCATCACACCATCGCCACCGATGCGCGGCTGATGGAGAAGCCAGAGATCACCCTCTCTGGTAAAACCTACACCACGGATTTCGTGGATGACCTGCTCGAGGCGATGAGCAACCCATTCGAGGCAGGGACCTGGTCCCCCGGTGGCGTGTCTACTTTCATCACGGTCACCACCTTGGGGACTGTGACGAACGCGGACGGTGCCGCCATCACTCTGCCGCCTCCGGTGGACAGCGTGATGGCAGCGAGCCTGACCAACTTCGAGATCCTCTGGGACGGAGATGCCAACTGGGGTCTTCGGTACCAGGGCGTCTACTGGGATCCTGACCGCATCCGGGTGCCGAAGCCAGAAGAGGGAGACGCTTCCTGGAGCGCCACGGGCGTGGCTTACGGAGCCATCTCGAAAATCGTTGGCTTCACTGCCGGAGCCGAAATCGCCTAGTCCCGACCTGGGACCTGGAGAGAAGCACCAACACGAAGGGAGACCGTCATGACGGTCGAAGAGAGGAAGCCGCTGGACAAGCGGCTCGTGGCAGCGTGCAGGGGCATGCTCCACGATGGGAAGGCCCTCCGCATCGTTGGCCTGTACGAGCGAGCCCCAGGTTTCGCCCGGTTCAAGGGCGCCCTGGGAACGGAGTTTCCCGGGCTCACGGATGAGGCCAGGAAAGCGATCACGAAGGAGCTCTATCCCGATGGTGGGAAGAGCGCGAGCACCAAGACCAGTAAGACCACCAAGGGTGGAAAGAAGTAGGAGGCAGACGTGTCTGACGCACAGGGGGAAACCACGAACACGAGCAAGAAAGCAAATGGGACCGATCCACTGGACGTCCTGGAGGAGCTCGACTTCTCCAAGCTGGCGGAGGCGGATCTAATCCAGGAGCTCCCGGTGCATCTCCGCATCGGGGGCCGGGTGGTCAAGATCGTGCTTTCCAACGAAGGCTTGCAAGAGTCCTTGCGCGCCTGGCGCTTGGAATACCCCGCTCCCACGCATGTTCTCGAGGAGCGGGTAATCCGTAGCAGGAGCAAGCTGGGAAAGGCCATGATCGCTGCGGGCCACACTGGTCCATGGCCGGCCATCCGCAAGGTATTCATGGCCCCCGAAGATGACGAGGAATTCCAACGGGAAAGTCATGAGCATCTTCTGGAGACCAACTGGCAGACCTTTTCTCGGTCGCTCAAGACCGTAGTCCGGGACGACAAAGGCAAGCTTCTGTCAGGGAAAACCAATAAGCAGCACGACGCTCGAATCGCTTTCTTCAAGTCCAAGGGGATGCTGGATGCTCACGCCGTCACACTGGTGTCGACGCTGGCGGATCTCACCCCGTTCGTGGCAGGGGGGCAGGCAGGTTTTTTCGACGAAGATTCGGAACCGGGGGACGGCTGAGGATGTATGCCGCTCCAAACGTGAGCGGCGACTCAGTCTACTTCTTGTTCCGGGCGGCGGCCACGCTGGGGATGACCCTGGAGGAATTCGGCCGCCTCCCGAAGTCAGAGCGCATGGGATGGCTCTGCTTCGCTGAGGCGGAATTCCTTCGGGCGACTCCGGGAGCGGGTCCGATGGGTTGACGCATGGCGAATGTGCTGGTTGTCGAGCTTGATCTTGACACCGGGAAATTCGAGAAGAATCTAAAGGGCTCGACCTCCACGGCCAAGAAGGCCGGGGGAACGATGAGCCGCGCGTTCCTCGGAGCCGGTAAGGCTGTCGGCACTTTTGCCATTGGTGTGGGCGTAACCAGCGTCAAGGCCTTCGCTGAGTTCGAGAAAGAACTCCAGAACGTCAACACCCTCCTCGGGCCCAAGTCTGAGAAGACGCTAGAGAATCTCAAAAAGAAAATTCTAGCGCTCCCGCCGGAACTCGGGACCGCTACAGATCTTACTCGGGGTCTCTACCAGACCATCTCCGCCGGCATCGAGCCCACCAAGGCCATCGAGTTTCTGACTGCCTCGGCCAAGGCGGCGAAGGCCGGACTCACGGACACATTCACGGCTGTGGATGCCATGACGTCCGTGCTCAACTCCTACGGCCTGGAGGCGAGCAAAGCTACCAACATCTCGAACCTGATGTTCGAGACGGTGAAGCGGGGTAAGACCACCTTCCCAGAGCTGGCGTCTGCCATTGGTAAGGTGGCTGCTTCTGCCGCGTCCGTGGGGCTCCCCTTTGACAAGGTAGCCGCGGCGCTGGCCACCATGACCAAGTCTGGTCTATCTACTGCTGAGGCTGTGACAAGCCTTCGCGCCATCCTCACCGCGGTCAAGAAGGGTGCCGGAGATCTCCAGCTCAAAGAAGCCGGAATCGAAATCAAGCAACTCCAAGAAGTGGGTTTCGAGGAGTGGCTTAAGCGGGTCAAGGTTGCCGGTGAAGGAGCCGAGGCAGGTCTCACAGAATTTTTCACCCGAGTAGAAGCGACCACCGGTCTTGAGATCCTCACTGGAAACCTCGAGGTGGCCGAGGCTGATTTCGCTGCAATGGGTGAGGCGGCAAAGGATTCTGCCACCACGACGGAAGAAGCATTTGAAAAAACCTCGAGCACCGTAATTGCCCAGGCCGATGAGATCCGGGCGTCCATGGAGAAAATCGGAATCGCTGTCGGTGAGAAGCTCATGCCTCGGGTGCGGGATGCCCTGAATTTCATGCAAGAAAACATGGGCAGCATCCAGGACACCGCGGAACTCCTGGCCTCGGTGATCGAGAAGACGGCGGACGGGATCAAGTTCATTTCTCAGGGCCTTGGGGCTGCCTCTGTTGCCGCGGAGCAATTCATCCGCCCCGGTGGGGAGGCGGCGACTGCTGCAGCCCTGGGAGGAGGTGGGGGTACAGAGCTTGGCCTCACCGTGGTCAAGAATGCGCTGCGAAGTCTTCCGGGTGGGGCTGTGCTTGGGGGAGCAGGAGGCCCTGTTACGGGGGGCGCTGGTGCCAGTGGTCAGCAACTCGCCCTAGAAGCGGCGAAAAATACCCTGAAGAATCTTATCCCCGGCGCTGGCTTGATATTCCGGCAGGCGGGTGGCCCTGTCGCCGCGGGACAAACCGCTGTAGTTGGTGAGGGCGGCCCGGAGTTATTCGTCCCGAACGTTGCTGGCCGAGTAGTAGCGAACCCATTTGGTCCAGGTGGCTTCGGTGGGGCAGGGGTTGGTGCTATCGGTGGAGGCGCTGCCGGCGGAGCGGGTGGCGTCAGTGCTGGGGGGATTGGTCCCTTTGGCGGTGCCGAACTGAAAGAGCAGGGCGACAAGTTTCGGAAGTTCTGGAAGAATATCGCTGCCGCTGGTACGAAGGAGGGAATCATAACTGGTGGGAAGAAGGCGACCGGGAAACCTACGGGGCGCGGTGCCGGCGGCCTGGCGGGCACCATCTTTCAAGGGACATTCAAGGGTGCTGTGGCCGGTATCCTTTCAGGCGACGTCAGCAAAGCACGAGATCTCTTCGGGAAGGGGTTCGGGGACACCCTGGCTCAGAATGCAAAGCGCGCCTTGGTGGCTAGCTTGGGAAAGAAGCTCCTTGGAAAACTTGGGGGGCTCTTGGGCATACCCGGATTCCAGGAGGGCGTTGCCTCCGCTCCCCGAGGCTTGGCTGTCGTGGGTGAGGGTGGCCCGGAGCTCGTGAACTTCGAAGGGGGTGAGCGGGTCACCTCAGCGACGGATACGGCCCAAGCGCTGGGCGGAGGGGGTTTCACCATTGGTAGCCTGACTCTGGTAGTCGGGGGACAGGCACAGGAGTCCTCCGGATTTTCTATCTCGATGGAGGAGGCGGCACCTATTCTACGCGGTCTCATCAATCTGTTCCGAAATCGAGGTGACCCCGTGGACGAATTCCTCGGGGTCCTGGCGACAGATTTGCGGGTAGGCATTGCTTGACACCATGGACAGCTTGATCGGGTGGGTACCAGGAGCGGCCGTCACAAACCTGGAACTTTCCACGACGCGCCAGCAAGGCACCAACTCCCTGGAGATCGACAAAGATGCTACGGCACAATCTCCGGTGTTCGTGACCAAGCTTCTTCCCGCGGCCGTGGACGTCCAGCAACTCATTGTATCTCTCGACGATCCACACCTACGTTTCCGGAGTCACCATGTGGATTTCACCAACATTGCCTCCGTAGCGGTGCGTCTCGGGTACCGACTCGATGGCTCGGGAATTCCAGACATCTGGGACGAATACGAAATCGCAGCGCCGGCCGCCGGCTGGAATGCCTTGGACTTGCGCTTGCTTGCCCCTACGGCGCAGAGTGGAACGCCTTCTACTCCGGAGCTTCGTCGGCAACTCCTGGCCTTGCAACTGCGAGCCACGCCTACCGCCCCGGGCGCTACTTTCATCAATCTCAAGTTCGACGCCATTGAGATTCGCAGCCAGGGGAACGTACGCCATGGAGCAGTGCTCATCTTCGACGGTGAGCGGCTGCAAGTCCCTCCCCTGGACTCATGGATCCGGAACCACAAAGAGGATGCCTCCTTCAAGCAAGCGAAGGACGCTTTCCAGCGAGACTTTCGAGCACGGGACGAGCGGATCCGTTTTGGACTCAAGCGAGCCCGTTTCGTGGGGAATGAATCTGATCTCTTCCGTCACCTCGAGGAGAGCCTCCGCTACTTCTCCCAGTTCGTGGCTCGCTCGAAAGGCTGGGGCGTAGCGTACCCGGCCCATGAGCTCGTGGACACCACGCTAACCGCGGATACCTCCGTCCGGGGTCGCACCCTCCCCCTGGCAGATTCCACTGACGTGGAGTTTCTCGGGGACGCTGGGGTCTCCCTGCGGGTGGGGCCCAATCTCTTCGATGAGGTGGAAATGGTCAAGGTGAAGTCCCGCGCTGGCCTAGTCGTCACCCTGGAGCAGGGTCTCAAGATGCCGCACACCACTGGAGTCAAGGTGCGAAGCGCTGGCTACTACCCATCCCTGGGAAAGATCTCACAGGGCCCAGCGCTACAGGAGACCGGGCAGGCTGTCCCCTTCACCGTTGAGGGGGTGGAGTTCGTCCTGTGACTCTCTTCGATGACCGTGTCTCCGACAACGAATTGCCCCGCGTCTTCGTGGGAGAGTTCGGCGGGAACGTGCGTCTGTCTCTGGACTCAACCGCCGGCTGGTCTCTGGGGCCCTCGGGTGTCGGCAACCTCACCACAGTGGCCGCGGAGATCAAAGAGGGTACCGCCGCCATCTCGTACGACAAGATCGCCGGAGGAGCGAGCGCCCTGATATCCACCTCCACCGCGGGCCTGGATCTCTCGAATGATCGCTACTGGCGCGTCTACAATTTCCTCTCGTCACTCGCTGACGTGGCGTCCGGCTTGGTGCGCCTTGGAAACGATCCCGCGAACTATCGACAGTGGATCTTCGCGGACTCCATCCTCTCCGTGGGCTGGACCCACTTGCGCCTTGCCCTTACGGAGATGCTCCCGCAGGAACTCCAGCCCACTGGAGTCACAGAGTCCGAGGTAGGGGCTCCGGATTTCCTCGACACCATCGATTACGTGGCACTGGGGACGAACTTTGACGCCGCGGGAGATCTCCTCTCAGGGATCCTGTGGGATGCGTTGACGGCGCACCCGTTCCGTTACGCCTCTCGGCGACTGAAGGGGGCTCGAGCGCCTACAAAGTTCTGGATGAAACCCCCCACCGTGGGGATGAGTCGGAGCCGAGCACAGGAGGGAATTCTCTCCATCGCCAGCGCTTCAGTTCCCATCGTTGACCACGAGGCGGAAGGTGGCTGGGGCGGGCTCTGGGCAGAGTTCGGCGAATTCTTCGGGGGTGAGCCTTTCATCCATGACGCAGGGAAGTTCGCTCAACTGGGACGCGCCATGGACATCTCCCAGGGTTTCACTGGAGACGATGAGACGGATGATAATTTCCAGCCGATCCACAAGGGCACTATCCGAATAGCTCCACACCGGGCGGGAAATATGTGGACGCTGCAGGTAGCGGATAACCTCGACCGTTACCGAGTCGAGGTGTTCAAGGATGCCACCGATGACGTGCCTATCACGTTCGGGCCCATACATCCTCTCGTCGCTATTCTGCAGATTGGAACCTCCACGGGCAACGGCACGAATGGAATCTATGACGTCCTCTCCGCTGATCGAGGGGCAGCGATTCCACAGGATCTCTTCGCCGTTTCCGAGATTGAAGATGTCATCAATGTAGATACGCCCGCGGACCTCATCACTCGGGTATTCCCAGAGGCTGTGGAGTTCCTCGCCCTGGTGAAGGAGATCACCCGAGATCTCGGGCTGGTCCCCAAGATCACCAATCGGGGGCTACTGTCCTTCGTCAAAGTACAGCCGGTCATCGGTGCCGGGGTGCTCCGGTTGCTCGACTACCGCACCAACATCCTCCGGGACTTCCCGAATTTCACCCACAACAAGGATGACCTGTTCAATCGGATTCGGTTGCGGCACAGCTTCAACGTGGCAACCGATGAGTTCGACGTGGAAGCCACACCCCTGCTGGATGCTGATTCTATCGCCAAGTATGGGGAGCGTACCCGTCTCATCGAATCCAAGGTGATCAATACCACCGTGGTTGCTGACATTGCCCAGCAGCGTCACCTGTTCCGGTCCTCCTCTGGCCCGCCGCCTATCCCTATCCGCTGTACTGCCAGTGAGCAGGACACGGAAGTCGGTGAGCTCGTGCGCGTGACGCACCCGCAAATCCCTGACCTGGAGGGTGGGTTCTACGGCGTCGAGGATGCTATCTACGAGGTGATCGGGACTGGCTTCGACCCCTCGGCAAACATCATGAATGTGGTGCTGGCAGACACCCGCTTCGAACAAAACGAGTACAGGAAGTTCGGCCCGGTGCGTCTTGACGGGGTAGATTTCGACGATGCATTACTAGCCGACACTGAAAACTACGCGTGGTTCTCGAGCGCTGCCGCCACGCCGACTCTAGGAGATGACGCGGACCCGTCTCACGTGTTCGCACCGCCATGATAAAACCTAAAGTAGAAATTGAGCTCCTGGTCCGGTGCCCTATTTTCGACGCGCTCATTCCTCTCGAGGCTGGAGAGCGTGACCAGTGGAACTGTAAGGACTGTGAGTATCACACTGATGGCTGGTGGTGTCCGGAGACGAACAAGACGGTCGACCGGAAGCGCTGTGAGGCGTGTCCCCACCAAAAGGGGGACGGGGAGGCGCTGGTGTGCGGATCTCCGAAGGCAGCGAAGGAGAACGACGGTGAAGCGCCGCGGCTGGGGATTGGGGAGCACCCCTACAACTGGGCTCCGAAACTCCTCTGTCGGTATCCCCAATTGATCACCGTGTGTACCGTGAAACGGGGGGTGAGAGTGTAATGGCCTGGGATACCCTCACGGCGGCAATGGTGGCGGCGGATGCGCCAGTGACCACCACAGTGGGAAACGCCATTCGGAATCGCCTCGACTTCCTCAACCCTACAGGTACAGCAATCGGAACTGACCTGGTCAACCAGCTATCCATTCTGGCAGCGGCCGTGGGACAGGCAGAACTGAAAACCGCCACAGAAACGGAGGCCACTGCACCTGCAGCCGGTAGCCCTGTGGAGCAGGATGTGGTTACCAATGCCGAATTTGCTTTCGCGGTGCGGGGCAGGACAACGAACGCGCTGGCCTCAATCAACTACGGCTGGGGAAACCAGAGTACCGCGGCTTCAGCAAGTACGGCGTTCATTGGCTTTTCAGAAGTCCTGAGAACAAACCAAGCATTTTCAGTGGAAACGATTGTCAGGTATGTCGCTGCTTCTAGACCCTGGGGTTTTGGCAGCATCCCTGACATTGGGCACAGTGTATTTGTCCGAAGGCTCAGGGCAACGAACGAGATCAGAAAAATCTGGGCCTGTGGTGACGTTCCATGGAACCGCACCCGCTATGATCTTGCAGCCTTGGACAAAAATCACCCCGGGCGAATGATGGCGCAGCCTGTACCGCTTGGATGGGCAATTGAGGACTTGCCCCCTGGTGAGGAAATCGTGATGGTTGACGCCCGTTCATTGAGCGAATATTCCGTTCCTATAGAAACGCTCTGGGATCGCGTCAAGGCGAAACACATCAAAGACCTTGACGAGCATCTGAAGAATGGCATTTCTCCTGAGTACCTCGAAAGCCTGAACGCTGCGCCGATCCCTACCAAAGGAATCACCACTGAGCTTTTGGTGCGGGCAACGCTCTTTGAGATTGAGCACAAGTGGCGCGAGATAACTGCCAATGGTGGACTCATTGAGATAGTCCAGGGGCTTATGGCCAGTGACAAGAATCTATCAGACGACACGAGCCACAGAGACCACAAACACCTCCCGGACCTCCGTCGCTCCGATGGCCGTGGCCTTTTCAAGGCAGTTGGATCCCAGCAACCCCTGATAAAGGTGATCACCACATGACACGATACAGACATTTCATAGTGATCGCTTTCTTTCTGCTGCTCGCCTCTGGTCTCCTCGCTGCCAATGAGGTGACCACCGAACTGGAATTGAACAAGCCCACCAAGCGGGACCGGAATTTCCATGACCGTCGCAATGCGAATATGGACATCCTGGAAGCGGCTTCTTGTTCCCGGGAGTACATCACCACCTCCCAGTTTGACGTTGGCTCCGTCGTCTTCCATGACACGACGACGGACCGGATAGACCTCGCCATCTGCACCAGCCTGGTAAACGTGGAATGCTCGCTCGGTGGCATGGTCCAGAAGACGGACACCACCACCTCCGCCACCATTTCAACTTGCGCGACCATTGGGCCCATCACTGACGACGCGGGGCTAGTTCTCTCTACAGGCCTGGACTATTTCATCTCATCCGCCGTAGCAGGAAAAACCACATCCGTGGAGACTGCCGGAATCAAGACTGTGCTAGTCGGTCGGGCAGTGAGTACGACTCATATTCAGCTAGCGTCCGGTGGGGGCTCAGGTGGAGGAGCAATCGAGTCCATCACGACCACTGCCCCGGCCGGGCACATCTTCGTCTCTGATGGATCTAACCGTGGAACGGCGGTTTCGACTTCAACCATTGAGGGTGCCGATTTCAACTCCAAAACCGATGGCCTGCCCGCGCCCGAAGGTCAGACGCAAATCTCGGATGGGGCGAGCGGGATTGATTGGGGCTTCGCTGCCTCGGGTCGAAACATCATTCGAGAAGAGGCTTTCGGCCCAACAGATCCGGAGCCAATAGATACGACACACGTCACCATCGAGCTGAGTCAAGATGGTGCGCCTTCGAACGCTATCGGGGCTCTGATTGTGTGGGGCATGGAGGTTCCTACAGGGGCAGTAGGCGGCAACGTAAGAAGGGATTCGTCCGACACTAACTACCGAGTAGTCACCGCAGGGACTAGCGCTTTCAGCGCTGGAAGTACGGTCGCTTGGTTCTCTCCAGGGACGCAATCTTTCCAGGCGAACCTCACAAGTGCTCAGACATTTAACGCGCATTTCATCGTCGTGTACGGATATGTGGTCGAAGCGACTGTCTCGAGCCAAGTCGAGAATGTCTTTTTCTTCAAGCAACCCGTGGCCCTTACAGTCGGGAGTTCGGCCGGAAATTTCCCGGATGAGACGGTCATCGCAGACCAGGTGATTGACCTCTCAGCGGCGATCCCGGTCGGATCCGCCGCTGCCCAAATCCGTGTTGTGACCACCAACACAGCGACGGCTTCTGATCTCTTCCTCACTGAAAACGGGGTCACAGTCTTAGACCTCGATGACCACATCTGCATCCGCAATGAGAACGGGGCAGATGAGGTTAACGATTGCTGGGTTACGGTCAACTCTGATCAGGAAGCTAAAGGCCACTGGCTCAACGCTTGGACAGCTGGAGGGCTCCAGGCGTCAGTACTCGGCTACGCCCTTCGAAACACTGACCCGAGCCAGGTCACCTACTTGGCGACGACAGCTTCCGCGCTCACCACGAACGATGTGGTTTTCCTCGACACCACCTCTGGCCAAGTCTCGAAGGCGCAGGCGAACACAACCGCTACGGCGAGGGTGAATGGCGTCGTGAAAAAGGTCCTGAGCTCGACTCTGGTCCAGGTCCAGACGATCGGAGAGAGGGGCGACACCTTCCGTGATGACGTGGGCGCGGTCCTAGTTCCGAACACCCGCTACTACCTATCAGAGAATGTCTCGGGCGCAGTGACGGGCACACTCCCTACCACCTTCCGGGTATCGGTGGGAGTGGCGAAGGACGTCTCGACCCTCATCATCCTCCCCGATCGCTTCCTCTCGATCGACGACATGAGCGACGTGAATATGATCACCACGACGCCACTCGCCGGGCAACGCATGGAGTTCGACGGAGTGAATTGGATCCCGACGAACAAGACGATTACCTTCGAAGCGACTGACTATAACTCCGTATCCGGGGATTACGCTGTGAACTCCATCGCTGCCAACGGGCAAGGGAATTTCAGCTTCAAGATACCTGACGACTTCCATGCACTCGTCTCCCTCGAACTCATTGTGATCCCGACTTCCACCAACGCAACCGCGGATATCGACCTCTTCACTGACTACGCTCTGGATGGCGAGGACCCCGCAACGAATTCCGAGGCAGACGTGGCGACGACTTACGCCTACACCGTGAGCGTTTTCACGAAGATCGACCTGGCCCCAGTATTCTCGAGCCTGCTAGCTGGCCACAATGCCGGGCTGACGGTCGATCATAATGCAATCGGAGGGGCCGCGGGATATCATTCCATTGAAATGGTGTACCGCTGAGAGGTGCTATGAAGACTTGGAATAAAGCTCTTGTATTCGCCCTAGCCTGGCTCCTCGGGTCCGCTGCAATCCTCGCCTGTGGTGAGGGGCGAATCGAGTACAGCTATCCCCGTAACACCGTGGTGGGTGGTGGCTTCGACATTGACAACGCCATTCGGGGCACGAACCTTGCCGACGAGATAGAGACCCTCTTCCCTGCAACCGACTTCCGAATCCACTGCAATATCAGTGAATGTCACATCTGCTTTGCCGTCGCTCGAGACGCCAGCGAACAAGCGACCATGGCGACCACTGTCACCACTCACCGCCTGGACCTGTAGGAGGGACTATACTGATGCGCTGCATTCTGTTCTTCGTGATACTTCTGGCGGTCTTGTCAAACGCCAGCGCAGCGCCGCCAAAGTCGATCCGGAATTATCACAAGCGTTTGATCCAAGTTGACCCCTCTGGGAAGGTCGCTGCCTCGGTTCCCTGGAGAGCGGGCGCCACCGGGTGGGTGACAGCACTAGTCGATTCGACGGTGCTGCTAGGCCCTTCCGTTGGACCGGTTTCTGACCGGCGCCTGACCACGAGGACCGTGACGCTTCGTTCCGGTGAATGGGTGGAGATTGTCCAGGTGTTCGGCTGGACTGCTCGCGAAGCGTCTCGCAAGAAGGCGAGCAAGATCCAGGAGCTACGCGAGAAGCAAGCACGCCTTGGCTTGATTGCAGTGGAGCTCTCCCGACTGAGTTACACCGCGGCAGCAATTGAAGCGACCGCCAAGAGCACTATGGCCAAGAACAAGGCCGACGATCTAGAAACACCGTGAAGGAGGAACCATGAGACGATCTAGCTACCGATACATCGGAGCCCTGTTGCTCTGCCTCGGGCTGTGGGTGCTCGAGGCTCGGGAGGTCCGAGCAGACACCACGCTCTCCCCCGTCACTCGTTCGAGCCGCAGTGGCTACGGTCGGGACGCCAGCATCGATGTGTTGACTGCGGAGCCCATCGATTTTTCCGACTTACCTGGCTTCGGAGAGAATAGCCTCTCTCAGTCCGTGGTGATCGAGAATGAAGACTCCACCAACGATCTTCTGGTGAGGTTCATTCCTCCAGAGGAAAGCGTGGCTTCAGCTCCCCTCACTACACCGACAACCACTGGAACCCTAGGAGAGGTGCAGCGAATTCCGGCGGGGCTTACTGTCTCCTTCCCGGTCTTCTGTCATGGTCTCCAGTGGCAAAGTGAAACCGCTGCCGTGGCCGCAAACCTTCGGGTGATCCACTGATGTGCCGTCTAGTGTTCTCGCTGATGCTATGCGTCGCCCTGGCGGGGCAGGCGAGCGCGCAGGGTATCCAGGTCTTCCGACAGGCTGTAGCCGACCTAGCGGGCTGCAGTAACGACGAGCTCGCTGCCTTCGACTCTGGGAGTGGAGCCCTCGACTGCGCCCAGGTTACCGCGGACGGGTCCGGGAATATCTCTGAGGTCGTGAAGCTCTCTTCGCCTGACCAAACCGACCTGATTCTAGAGGCCACGGGCAACGCTGGTGGCGGCAATCCTGAAATCGTATTCCGCGTGAATGGCGTCGACAAGTGGAAAATGAACATCAATGGCGAGATGTTCCCCACCAGCAACGGCCTTGACGACTTCGGAAGTGGAATCAATAGCCTCCGGAATCTCTTCAGCCGGGAGGTCTATACCGGAGTCGTATCGAAGAGCACCAGTTTTGCCATCGTGGTCGGATCTGGTGATGAGCTGATCGTAGCTGATGGGTCGGGTACGATCATCACGCTCCCTCTCGCTACATCGAGCGCCAGGCGTAAAATAACGATCCTCCGTAATGATCCTTCGAATGCAATCGTTGTCGAGGGTAATGGCGCCGACACGATTAATGGGGCTCTGAATGTTTCACTCAATTCGAACTATTCCTTCGTCGAGGTGCAGTGCGATGGGACCGAGTGGTTTATAAGAAGCACCAATGATGCTCTAACGGCGTTGAGCGGCCTTGTGCTAGGTGACGTGAATTCTGCAACGAATCCACGGATCACCTTCACCAATTCCGCTCGGACAGAAAGCCTCGAATGGATTGGGAGCCAAGGACGAATCGGGTGGGTCGGTAACGCAAACTCGTTCTGGGACGAGGATGGGATTTTCCGAGAAAACACGATCATCCCAAACCTGAGCATCGAACCAGACGTGCATCTCGGTCTCATCATAGGTCGAGTAGGCGGGGCAGCAGGAGTACGTACCGCTGGCTTTGACAAGTCTCTCGCAGACCTCTGGTCGGTTGACTACCACTCAGGCGCTGAAGAGGATATGGAGCTACAGCCAGGAGATGGACTCGGTGACGGCGGCGAGCACCTGATCGCTCGCAACTCTCTCGGGGTTGACTCGATGCGCGTTACGACGGATCTCGGAAATCGTTGGTCCTACGGTGTACCCGAAGCCATCACGCTGGGAGCGGCAGCGACAGCGATCGATCCAAACGACAAAGCCGGAGCCGTGGAGATTACCAGCGACGTTGGTAACAACACGGTTGCAACCATCACGAGTACAGGATTCGTAGAGGGTATGGTCCTGCAAATCACTGTGGGGACGCTGCCCGGTACGCTCGACTTCACTGACACTGCGAGCCCAGGTGCGGATCAGCTTGCACTGGCAGGCAACGCAGCAATGACTCTGGATAGCGTGCTGCTCGTCGAATTCCAGGGGACGTACTGGCGGGAGATTTCGAGGTCTCTGAATTAATGAATTGGCGAGCCGCCGCCCGTGATACGATCATGGTCCTTCTCAGCGCGGCGGCCATGGCGCTTGGACTCTACATGGAGGGGTGTCTTAAATAGTGGACGAGGCTTTCCAGCGGGTAATCCTTGACCGGTTCAACCGGCAAGATAAGAAGCTCGAAGAGATCGCCAAAGACGTGCGCGCCCAGAAAACTGGCTCCGGTATCTGCATCCGGAAACACGAGGCCGCGAAGGAGTGGCGGGAAGGGCACGAGGAGGACCACGGAATCAAGAAGAAACAGAAGGCCCCGCCATCGGTGTGGGTGGCGAACCTGGCTGCCTACGCTTGGCACAACCCAAAGCGCACCGGCTTTCTCGTGGGCCTCGTAATACTGCTATTCACCCCTCCATCGTTGCGAGGCCAGGTGCTCGCCTTTGGGGCCCGTTTCTTTCGAGGCTGGTTCTGAGTGCTGGCTACCGCGCCGCCGCCGTCGTACCCTGTACCTAGGAGGCCTGTGACCGTGGAAGTAGAACTAAGATTCAAGCGGCTGACCGATGCCGAGGAATGGCAGAGCACAGACGCCCGGCTTCAAGCTCTGGTGCTGTGGGTGGCCCGCTGGCTCGCTGCTCGAGGCCTCACGCTCACTATCACGGACGTGTATCGCAAAGACCCGGGGAGCCCTCATTCGGATCTCAGAGGCGTGGACGTCCGCACCTTCGATATGCCCGGTGGCGTGCCCCTCCGCTTGGAGAAAGAAGTCAACCTCCGATTTCCGGCGCCTCCCGGACCGGATGGCACGCCTATTCAGATGACGGCTATCTACGAGACTCCCGAGACGCACCCAAACGCCACGGGTCCACATCTTCATTTCCAGGTGCACCGACCCGAGGCGGGCACGATGCCATGGGAAGAGGCGCTCGCCTTTGTGGATCGCGGAGGCGGCCTGGTGCCGGCCTTGGGGATGGACGAGACAGAGAGCAACGAAGGTGACGCGGAAGCGCCACAGAAAGAAGGGGAAATGAGCGACGACACCGAAGAGGTGGAAGGACTGTCCCTGGAAGACGTGGAAGCCCTGGAAGAGGGGCCGCATGGTTTCCAGACGGAGGCCGGGTTCGAGTATGTGACCGACAATGAGCGACTTCCCGGAGGCATCGGAGCTATCGTGGTGCCGGTGGTGTTGTGTCGCTCTGATAGGCGTCCCGAACCTCAGCTCCGATTCCTCAGCCCTCACGAGCTCGCCCGCGGGCGCGTCGAGGTGGCGAACCGCCTGTACGCCGTGCGGGTACGGGGCACTGTCGTCATTGGGCGACGTGAAGACGTGGCGGAGATTGCTCAGGGCCAGTTGTTCGGCCATCTCCGGAGCTTGGCGACGGAGCGCCTCGGCGGACTCTTCGGGAAGCTCCTCCGTCTCCCCAAACTCATTGGGCGGCTATTCGCGTGAGCAAGATCCCTCTGCCGTCTCTCCCGACCACAGCCAAGGAGTTCCTTCGGGCCGCCGTCTATCTGTTCGGGTTGATCTGCCTGGAGCTCTTCACAGGCTTGGGGTCGGCACTCCTCGGGACGGAGCTCACCATCCCCATCGATCACTGGAGGGCGCTGGCTCTCTTCGTCTTCTTCCTGGTGCCGTTCGCCCTGGTGGATGCCTGGCAGCGGGACAGGCACATTGAGACGACCACCGAAGTGGCCGAGGAAGTCTATAAGAACGGCACCTCAGCCCCTCCGAAGCCCGAGGAGTAGACAGAAGCTGCCTCGGCGAGTTACGCTGAGGACTCTACTCCTCCGCATCCATGGGACCAGGGGAGCCCGCTCCGGACTTGCACCGGGGCGGGTTTCCTCTTTCTAGGGCTCTGCGGAGATACTCTAGAGCTAGCCCGCCACGGTCCTGCGCCGCCAGGCGGTCCCCCCGTTTCACGTGCCATCGGCAGCGATCGAGGGCATGAGCGAATTCCCGAAGTGCTTGGAGAAGCTCCGGCGGATGGGGCGGGGCGGGGCCGATGCTGTAAAAGCGTATCTTGGGGAAAATTCCGCCTGTGACAGTATTGAGGGCAGCCGCTTCCCATGGCTTATGTTCGAACTTGCTCCCAGAAACATGAAATAGCCAATTGTTTTCCTGGGGTAACGCTGTGAATCGATCTGGGAAGAATTCAGGTTTCATGGCTCCCAGGTGGTCAGAGCATCCAGGATCTCCATGGGTTGCGCGTGGGGAGAGGTGAGCATGTTCCAGTTGGCAAGGTCTTCTTCCCGCACGTGCTCACCTCGCAACACGGTTCCCTTGAGCCCATCTATCAAGTAGCGTCGGGCCCTGGTCGCTGAGTCTACCTGGATGAGTACGGCTGCCCGGCCACAGGCGCGTCGACGCCGGGCCATGAACAGAGCTTGACCGCGGCGGAGACCTGTATCAAGCGTCCCGTCCTCGTTCTCTACGGCAATCTTGAGCTCCAGCCAGAAGGACTCCGATCCCCAGCAACCCTCTGTGTCGAGGGTGCCCGTACCTGTGGTGTTTTCGATCCGCTGAAAATGGAGTTTGCCAAGACCCCTGGTGCCCTTCTCCAGCCATTCCCACAGATGTTTCTCAGCGGTGTTCATTTCCAGGTGTCCACCCAACAGGCCAGGCAGCCAGCGGTTGCGTCGATATCCCGGAGGCATGGCCCATGCCCCTTCTTCTGAAGCTCCATGTACTCGAGGAGCGTGGGGTCCGTGGGAGAGATCTCGTCAGGGTCCTTCTCAGCAACGAAGAGGTCCCAGGAGTCGGCCACGTAATCTCCGCAGCCCGGTAACGCGAGAACCGCGGCGCGGGCATCCTCGACTCCCACCCTGGAAACGATCGCCGAGAACTTGGGGAAGAGCGACGCCAGGTCCAGCAGTTGAGTGGCCCGGTGGCGCGCCTTCCCCAGGGGCTGGAGTATCTGCTCAAGATCATCGCTGCTAGCACCGTCCAGAGTCTCCCAGTAGGGGGCGAAGCACCGAAGCGTGGCGAGCACTGGCTCCAGCTTCTTCCATTTGGTCTTGTGCTTCAGTTGGCAAGCCACCAGGAACCAGAGATACTCGTCCGCTAGATCCACCTGGAACGGGAGGGGGTCCATGGGAGCGGGAGGCAGATCGGCCATCGCTGGCCACGCCCCGGAGGCGGCGTCTCGCCGGAGCTCCTCGACGATCACCCGCATGGGCCGGCGGTCCGCCATGCAGCGCTTCTGGAGTTCCTTCTCTGCCACCACTGAGGGTGTGCCGGCGGCCATGTTCACCTTGGTCAAGATGAGCAGTATGGCGCGATTCTCTGTCGAGAGTCCCCCGATTCCGAGCTTGAAGAGACTCACGAGGGCCACTCCCCATGGCGGACCATGAGAGCGATGACGGCGTAATTTGCCACGTCCATGTAAGTGTCATCCATGGACTCATTCGCTGGGGCGACGGGACGATACTGACCCTTGGGGAACAGGAGATTCCGGATGCGGGCGAACTTGTCATTCATTCGCACCACCACGCCAGGCTCTCCGAACTCAGAGATATTCCGAGGGCCGTAGTCGAGCTGTTTGACGTCGAAGAGCGAGGCCATGGAAAGTAGTCGCTCCACGAATTTGACCGTGAGTGGGTCCTGGAGTTTCAGCCGCTCGAAGACGAAGGCCGCCACCTCATCTGAACGCATGTGTTTCTTCACGCGCTCGGTGTCGTGGGAGCCTATGGTTACATCCACCTCCACGGGTACTGTGATTCCCTCTATCTCTGCTTTTGCCATGATCTCTTTCTCCTCCTTCTCTTTCTCTTCGGGTCCGGGTAGCACGTCCATTGTTCTCCTGTCAGAGGCCCCGTGCACATCACACCAGATGTTTGGTTTTCGGATTGGACGTCCGACAAGTGGCGGGAGGTACTCGCAGGCGCAGCGCATGTTTTTCATTTAGAGGCCCACCCCAGCAGCGACATGAACAGAGTGACGAGAGCGAAGAGAAGGCAGACCATTGCAATTCCGTACAGGTCATTCACGGCTGTACGGATGTGGTGCCAGCGCTCCGGGTTTTCCTTCATGCTGCTCTTCCCCTTCTCCACCTGTCTCGCTCCTGGAGGAGGTACTGGTACAAGCCTTCGCCCCCAACCACCTCGGCGATGGTGTGCTTAGAATCTAGAAGACGGAGCATGTGCTCGTCCACTGTTCCGATGGCCACCAGGTCCGTGACGGCCACTGGGGCGCCGCCTTTCTTCGTGGCCCGCTCGCTCGCCTGTTGCCGGAGGTCCGCATCCCAGGTGTGAGAGAACCAGATCACATGGCGAGCCGCTGAGAGATCTAGCCCGGTCCCCCCTGTGTCAGGAGTGGCGACGAGAATACCCCCAGGATCCTCGCGCCAGCGGTCTAGGAGGTATGGCCGCCGGCTGCGTTTGACTCCCCCATGGTACTGATGGATGCCACGGTCAGTTTTTTCCTCAAAGTGATAAGCAATCCTCTGGCAATCGTTTCGGAATCTACACCAGACAATTGCCCGCCCCTCTTCCAAGGAGAGCACTTCTTCCAGAAGCGCCATTCGGGGACAGCGACCAGGGAGCACCACGGTAACGAAGTCCCGCACCTCATCCATGGCCCAACCCGATGCCACTTGCTGGAGTCGGGTGAGAGCGGCCCCGCCCTCTGCCGCGGAGACGAAGCGTCCTTCGATTTCGGTCATAAGATCGTCTCGGAGATTTGCGTAAGCGCGTCGCTGGGCGGTCTCAAGATCAAAGTAGCGGCGAGAGGACACCAGGGGCGGCATGTCCGCTATATCCTCTCGCCGCACGACGGAGGTGAAAGGGGCCCGGCGTTCCCGGAGCTCCTCGAGGTTGCGGTATTCCTTGAGAATGCGAAAGCGCTGCCCCGACGCCGGCCGGGCATCGGCGAAGACGGCGAAGTGGTCCTCGAAATCCTTGTACCTGGTGAAGCCGAGACAGCCTTTCTCGAGAAGCTCGTACTGTGAATAGAGCCCCAGGGGTGAGTTACCCACCATCGTGCCCGACTGGATCCGTCGGTATTCGCAGCGGCGCGCCAGAGAACGAGCGATCCGAGTCCGCTTTGCCCCGGGCTTCTTGAAAAGCTGGGACTCGTCGAACACGATGAGCATTTTTCGCCGCCGCATGAATTTCTGAATGGCGGCCCGGCAAGCATCACCGCGGAGAGCGTCAGCATTCACACAGAGCCATGGGAGCATCTGACGCTCTCTCACGAGCTCCTCTATTGCCGCCTGATGCCATTTCGTCCGGGAACTGCGTGACTCCCAGGCGTGAGCGAGGAACGGAATTCCGGAGTGCCGCGGAATCTCATCTTTCACCCACTGGTGATGGACCCCGTAGGGGCAAATGATCAGAACGGCGTCGATGAGCCCGAGCTGCCAGAGAAGTGAGGCCTCCCCGATATTCACCTTGCTCTTGCCAGTGCGCATGGACCACTCGCGGGCCCATGCCGGGAGAAGCGCCGAGATCTTTATCTCCCGCTCCTGGTGTCCATACGGATCGGTGGGAGATTCCGGGATGAGTCGACAGACCAGCCGGCGGGCGCGTATCTTGGCGTCCTCGTCGCCGCGCTCTGCTTTGGCGAGCTCCTCCCGAATGGACTCGGCGAAGGTCACAAGAGATCTCCCACGCAGGGTTCCAGTAGGTGGTCGATGACAGCCCGGATGAATATCTCCGCTACTTCGGCGACGATAGCATTACCAATGGCTTTCAAGGCTCCTCGTCGACTATACCAGTGGACTTCTCCTGGAACCGTGGGTATGGTTTGTTGCCTGGGGCGCACCACAGCCACGCGACCGGCAACCCCATGAGCCAGAGGGAATGTTCCGGGTGCAATTGGCCTCGCTTTTCCGTCTTGGCAGGGGATCCATCCGCAGTCTTCCCAGAACCCGCTAGTTGCACTGTCTGTTCGTTCAGAGGGCGAGAATTCCTCTTCATGGTCTCTGGACTGGCCCGGCCGTCTCTCCAATCTCGGGCTGCAGGAGTACCCCAGCTTGCTAGCATGGCGGTATCGTTCAGATGAGCGCGGCGTGCTGTCCCCATGGCACGTTTCGCTTGTCCACCCCGCCCCGAGTCGGATGCTTTCGCTGTCGGCCAATGCGCCAGTCTCGCAACTTCTAGGAGTTTCAGGCATTTCTGATCTTTCCACCCGTTGCTGTAACTGTAGGCGTATCCTTCCGAGTCGTTCACCACTAGTAATGGCCACGAACCAAAGGCGCTGTCGGATGTGCGGAGCACCGATGCCCGCAGCGCACAAATCTGCCGCCCCAAAGGAGTAACCCAGTGCTTCCATTTCAGTCGAAACAAGGTCGATCCACGCCCGGCCGTCAGGGCTTGCAACCTGTTCTCCAAACACGACTGGAGGGCGACACTCTCGGATAAGCCGGAACCATTCTGGCCAGAGGTGGAGCTCATCTTTGAATCCTCGTTTCTTTCCTGCACAGGAGAAAGGCTGACACGGACATGAACCGGTCCACACAGGAACCTCATCGGGCCAGCCAGCGAGTCGGAGGGCGTAAGACCATGCCCCGATACCGGCGAAAGCGTGGAACTGAGTGACGCCATTGAGATCCTCGCTCCGGAGTTCTTGGATAGGACGTCCGTCTACCAGGCCCTCCCGTATCAAGCCAACGTCCATGAGATTCCATAACCATGGGATTACGAAAGGTTCCACGTCATTGTAGAGCCCATCACTCATAAGAGATCCTCGAGCCATCCATCCGAGAGACGCTCTCGAGAACTGGCGGCATGCTTGGCGTCTGGCTCGATGCCCAGATATCGGCGGTCCAGCCGTAGCGCTTCTACACCAGTGGAGCCGGAGCCCGAGAAACAGTCGAGCACCACGTCTCCCGGTGCGCTGCCTGCTAAGATTGGGATGCGGGGTAGGCCGGTGGGGAAACTGGAGAAGTGCTTCCGCTTCTTCCCGTTGCTCGTGTTCCCAGAGATCTTCCACACCGAGCGCAACCCTCGGCCGAGGGGATGGGTGATCGCTGGGGAGCGCTTTCGGTAGCCCTTGCCGAAGCGGTCCGCGTCAGCGCCTTTGTTCCTCCCCTTGTACGCTCTCCACTCTTCCCAACTGGCCTCGCGCCCTGTGATCTCTCGCACGGCATCCTGATCATAGAAGTAGCGGCGAGACTTGGAGAACTGGAAAACGTACTCGTGGAAGATGAGGGGGCGGTCTGCCACTCCAGTGGGCTGCGTGTTCGTCTTGTTCCAGATATTGTCAGAGCGGAGATACCAGCCCCAGTCACGCAGCGCTATAGCCAGCTTCGCCGGAACCATGAGCAGGTCTTTCGGCTTTGCTTCGGGTAGTCGGCATGCCTTGTACCGCCGTTGCCCGTCTCGGATGCCCCCACCAACGTAGTCGCCGCCGGCCCCTCCGCTTCCATTGAATTTGTCGCCAATGTTCACCCACAGCGTACCGTCATCTGAGAGAACGCGATGCACCTCGGCGAAAATCTCCACCAAGCGGGCGCAGTACTCATCCACGGAGTCTTCCCAACCGATCTCATCGGGCACGCCGTAGCGCCGCTGTCGGAAGTAGGGTGGAGAAGTCACGCAGCAACGGACGGAGCCGCTCGGCACAAGCTCAAGCTTCGTGAGGACGTGACCTTCGAGTACCCGGAACCAGTCCATGGCTATTCTTCTCGCTCCTGAGCTTCTTCCCAATCAGCTTCGAACTCGGCCCAGATCTGGTATTGCTCTCCCTCGAAGGGGCAATACTCGTACTCTCCGTGAACATCCCACGGGCCCATGTGCGCCACCGGAATGCCGTAGGCTCTGGGCGGAAAACGCGGAACGGTAGTCACCGCGGGCGCTGGCTGATGGTTGGAGCAGCCCGACACGAGGAGTGCCAGGGCGAGAAGTAGGCGTATCATTTCTTGTTGATCCTTTCTGGCCGCGGCATGTCTGACCACCAGTCACGCCCAAGAAATCGGTGCACCAAGTAGTAGATGGCTTGGAGTTTCTCTTCAAAATCGTACATCTCAGAAAACACTGCTACGGCACGGTAAAGGCGCCTCATTCTGGGATCCTGGCTCCGGCGTTTCACAGGCAACTGTGTGATTTTCTTCTCGGCTCGTTTCATTTCTTTTCCTCACGTTCAGAGTGGTTGATTGAAGATATGATCCGGAGCCCATAGTGCCCCATGTAAATCTTCGTCTTGCTGGTCTCTGTTCTCTGGAGTTCGGTGTAGTAGAGAGAATCAGAAATCACGGCGATACTCATTTTTCATACCTCTCCGCTGTCCACGTTTCGCAGTCGATGGGCAACCCTTCCGCCCACTCTGGGAGGTCCAGGAAGATCTCTCGAAATTTCTCTTCCGCGGTGGAATTAGGACCAGTGACCCATCTGTGTCCCTTCTTCACGTGCGCCATGAGCTCATCGTGAGAGTGGGCAATGATTGGGAGATTCTCTCGCTCTGCTCGTACCATCGCTCGCGCCTGCAGGTCTCTGGCAATAGCCTGGGCTAGATTCTCCACGAGTTTTCCGCCGAACGTAGGCTCTCGGATAAACTTGGTGCCGTGCTTCACCACCCGGTAAAACAGAGTGTCCTTGGTCCACTCGATGCGCGTTCCATCCTTCTTGATTTTCACGTGGTGATAGAGCTTCACCTCTGGATACGGGTAAGCAATGGTTCGGCCGGAGGGGAGGCGAGCCCGCAGGAACCGCCCGTCCATGCCCCAGAGAACCCGGCCGCCGGCACAGGCCACAGCGGAGCCCTCGCCCCGACGGTGCACGGCTTCAATCGCTGCGGCCTCGACTTCTTTCCACAGCTTTGGAACCTCGGAAAATGTCTCCCTGTATTCGGCGACACAGTCTTCTGAGAGGTCTTCGGTTACTTCAATTCCCACGTCCTCATAGCTCGCGCACTGCTCCTGAAAACGCTCCGCCCCCATCTGGAACCCGCAGCCAAGAACCGTCTGCTTTCCCACCCACCGGCGGGGCTTATCCGCTTTCGTCACTGCTCGATTGAAGATCCGGGAAGCCATGTAGCAGTAGGGATCCGTGGACGCGTCGCGGAAGAGCTCCAAGCCCCGCTCACATTCAGCGAGCCAGAAGAGGACCCGAGCTTCCACCTGGGAGAAGTCTCCGCCTACCAGTTCGAAACCCGGGTCCGCTTGAATGACCGCCCGTACCACTGCCCGGAGCGTGGCCATGGGATCCTCGAAGACTCGGAAGAAGCTCTCCACGTCATCCGCTCGCAATAGCCCAATGGCAAGATCCCATTCCCAGGGTTTGATATCACAGCGGGCCAAGTTCTGGGGCTGTAGAATTTTCCCGCTCCAGCGGCCAGTGTGGGCACCGTGATACATAAAGCACGAGTAGACCCGGGGGTACAGGCTTTTCAATCGACCCCGAGTCTGGTGTGGCAGAGATTCCCCCGGTTGCCGCCAAACTATGGCATTTGGTCTTCCCCAATCTATGCCAGCGTCAAATTCACCTACCTCGCTTCGTGCCACCTCTAGGACTCGCTTGAACTTGGAGGCGGAGGTCCGGCCAACTCGCTTCATGGCCTGGAGCACGTGGACTACTCGGGCCCGAAGAGGTACTCCCCGAGGGTCGGTCTCCCGCTCGAGAGCTTCGTCTACAGTTTGACGTTGAGTGTTTTCGAACTCGGCGCCGTTGTCCTTGAACCAGGAGAGGAGTTTCTGTCGCATCGTCGCCCGCTTCACGCGGTGGTCTGTTATCTCGTAGACCTGGGCGTGCACCTCTTCGGCGTAGCGCTCGGCCACGTGAACGGCGCCCGTGGCGAGCTTGGTGTCCACCGGAATGCCACGGAGATTGATGTACATATCAGCGTGAAAGACGGCGAGCTCCTCTTCTGAGAGATCTCGCAACTCCTTCGAGCCCGCCCGTTCTGTTCGCACATCCTGGCCGCAGTACAACATGAGGCGTCGGATTTCTTCGACGGTGTACGGATGGAACGGGCTCGCTTTCCTAGGGTAGGGGGAACACAGCTTTTTCATGAGCTTGTTCCCCTCCTTGTCCTTCTGCTCCTCCAGCATGAGGACCTTGGCCATGTTTTCCAGCGCTCGGGGGAGGCCGTGGGCGGCGGCCTTTGCTGCGGAGCAACGGAAGCGCTCCACTGGAACCTCTACCGTGATGCCGTGCCGAGGAAGCACCCATCGGAGGAGTGAGTACTCCATGAGGGCATTGTGGGCCTCAATATCGTGGCCCTCTTCAAGAAGCTCCAGCATCCGATCATGGAATCGGAGGACGTGGGAAATACCAATATTTCGCCAGGCTCTCTCAAGGTCTGAGGGTTGCTCAAGGTGCGTCTCTCCAGTGAAGTCGAAGAATTCCAGCGGTCCGTCATCGACGGCGAGGACCATGCACAGTATTTCTGTGGAAGGGTCCATGCAGTAGGCGGGCGCGCCGAGGCGCTTGATATTCGCCCGGCTGCGGCATTCGCCGTCTAGGTAGATCATGAATTCTCCACGGTCAGAAGTCGACCAGCGGCGGCACCTTTCGGTAAGTCCAGGTGGGGTTTACCCGCTAATAGGCTGGTTCGCCGCCGCTGGTCGAGAGATCCTAGCCGAAAATCCCCTCGGCGGTGCTGGGGGCGTCGTCGCCGGTCCATGCGTCTTCGTCGAGTTCGTCCGCGAAATCCTCGTTCACGTCCGAAGACTCACGGCCGTCGAAGCGCTCGCCTTCGCGCATTTTGATGACGGAGATGAGTCCGAAGGTCACGCCGGGTGGTCCCTCTTCGCCATCATAAGTGTACGCGTTCACCATGGCCTTGCAGTAGCAACCGGCCCAGAATTCTTCTGGTTTGAGAGCATGCCCACGGCGGTCCACTACCTGGATTTGATCGTAGGTGGATGAGTAGACGAAGGTCATCCCCTCTTCGTAACCTTCCAGGTGTTTCTTCTCTTCGCCCTTGCGAAATGGGCTACGGAGATTCTTCGGGATGTTGTCGCCCCAGCGCTGGCGCACCGCCTTCTCTGCGGCTCGCTTCATGGGGCCAAGGTCTGCATCCTCATCGAACAGAAAAGTGAGGCAGCGCTTCGGCTTCTTGGTCTTGTCCTTGGGCTGCCGAGGTTCGAAGACATAGGCGAAACTCGCCCTCGCCTCCGGTGTTTTCAGTTTCTCGCTTCGTCCTGCCTGTGACATCTGGTCCCTTTCTCTCTGGTTCGCGCGGCAGGCGCTCAGTCTAGAGGAGGTCCTCCACGTAGGTGTCGAGTTCCTCCTCGTAGTCGGATTCTATTGCTTTCTTGTGAAGCTTGTCATCGCAGATTTTGATTGCCTGGAGAAGACGCCACGGGCACCACATTTGCGAAAAGTGGGCCTGTGGTTCTGGGATACCCATCTGTCCGGCGAGCCAGTGATAAGACTGGCCTCGGCTCATGCTTCTATCTGGCCCAGACCAGAGGCGATCGAAGGAAGCATGGGCGTGGCGCCGCAGTCGCTTGGCCCACCGACGCATCCAGGCTCGGGTCTCCTCTGGACATTTGTCGACCAGCGTCATGGGACCCTCCTGGAGGCCTCGGATACGATCTCCCAGGCTATCAATGCCACGGAAGAAGACGGTAGACACGAGCCCCAAAACTACGGAGAATCCGAGTACCAGGCCGATTATTTGCTCTGCAGTGGTCATAAGAGGTCCTCCAGGGTCTCGTCGAGAAAGTCATCTTCCGCCGATGTGACCTCCAGGGCCGCCCGGGGATCCGTGTTCCGGGCGAGCACAATGGCGCCCTCCGGCTTTTGCCACAGAGCAGCGAGAGCGGAGAGAGCTGTATCCCTCACCTCTCCAACTGGGAGGACCGACTTAATTCCGTCCTCAATTTGCTTCGGTGAGATGACTTTGGAATTCCACGGGGTCACGATACCAGGGAATCTCCCGAGCATCTCAGCAAGCTCGTCCTCGTTTCGAACTTCTCCAAGGATCCATTTCCGCTTGGTCGTGCCCCGGACAAGTTTCCACTCCGGGATGCGCTGGCCTTTCATCATAGCGCCGAGCGCTCGACCTCGAGCCCTGGCGATGAAATCCTCGAGAGCCGGCGCTACGATCAGAATGCGGTAGAGGTCCATCACATCCATGGGAACTGGAGGAAGGATGTCCTCGATGATCTCGCTGGAGAAGTCTATCTGGGCTCGCTCCGCTGTCCACTTGCGGAAGGCGGGGCACGTGTCAATCGCCTTGCACCACTTGCACCAGGACCCGCCCTTCAGTGGAGCGTTTGGTGAGAGTGCAGCTTCTATCTTCTTCTCCAGCTTCGCCTTCCATGTCCGGAGCTGTTTCGCTGTGAGCGTCCACTCTCGGATCTTGCCGTCCCTATGGCGGGCGCGGGGCTGGACGATGCGCATGGAAACCTTGGTGAGCTCGTACTCCTCAGCCCAGGCGATGGCGTAGCAGACCTGTTGAATATTGGCGATGATCTCGACAACTTGGCCCACGCCATGCTTGTAATCCCAGATGACGCCAAAGCCCCACTTCTGAAGGGCGGCAGCGTCAGAGGTTCCGCTGGCTTCCGGATGAATCGGGGAGAGGATTGTCTCTTCGATTCGAAGATCGTAGTCTTGACCTCTGACAGTGGCGAGGAACTGGCGCACGTCATCCAGGTAGACCTGTACCGCGTCGGCCATTTCCTGGGTTACTTGGAACTGGTCAGGGGCACCGCAGCAGTCTCCCGGGTGGACAATCCCTTCCGCGTCGAAAACCTCGCCCAGGAAATTGAGGGCGTCTCTGTCCTCCCGTAGGCACTCGGCTCCCAGCGCATGAGCGGCGCTCCCCTCCGCTGCATAGTGGGAGGATGGCTCGTCGGGCAGCGCCGCCTCTGCGGCGACGCTGCCCGCGCACTGGCTCCACCGGTTGCCCTTGGAGGGTCGAAATCGGCGAAGCGCGGGGATCATTCGAAGAGGCTCCCGTCTCCCTCATCGTCGTCCGACTTCTCTTCGACCTTGCCGCCAGCGGCTCGCTCGATGAATTCGGAACGCTTGTCCTCGGGGACGTTGCTCGCTCGGTCGACTTCGAAGAGGGCGACGAGGTTTTCCGCGCTCTGTCGACCGTGCTTCTTGGCGTGCTCACGCAGCGCCGTTTTGCAGTCGTCCTCACTGGCACCCGTGGCGCCGCTCGCCTTCTTGTCCGCTGCAGCCTTCTTCTTGTCAGCGGCTGCCTTTTTCTTCTTCTCAGCGGCAGTCATGGGTTTCCCCGCGCTGCCACCCAACGCTTTCGTGTTCGCTTCGAGTGCTCCGGCGTGAAGAATCAGCGCCGCGGTGTGGGCCTCGAGGACCCCGCCCGTACCACTCATGGTTCTCCTGTCTCATGTCGTCGCGGTCGACTTGCCGCGGCTGTCAACATAATCTAACATATTCTGTTGACTGTCAACACTTATTTGTTGTAACCTCCGAGCGGAGAAAGGAGGCCCATGGGCAAGAAGACCAACAAGACGGCATACATTCCACTGAATGTCAGCGCCGGCATGAAGAAGTGGATTCTAGAGCAAGCGAAAGACCGAGACGTGTCGCGCGGGAAGGTCATCCGAGACGCGGTCCAGGAGAAAATCGACCGGGAGGCGGAAGATCTAGCGGCCATTGAAAACAGTGGTTTTGCGTGAGTCGCGATGAGGGCTACAAAGACGGGTACCAAGCTGCCATCGTGGACGTAGTTGCAGTTTTGGAAAGCAGCATCCACGGGACGGACTGCTCAGACCACAATCCGCATCAACCGACGGCGAAACCAATCCCGAGAAACCGTTGTACTTGGTGCGTGCTCCGGGAGCGCTTTGAGGCGCTGGGCAAAGATGAGGCGGTACTGTGAAAGGCTCTCCCGCTTTTGAAGAGGCCTGGAGGAAACTCAGCCGCCGAGACAAACCAATGCCAGAAGTCCGAGAGGATTTCGCGCGCCACTGGGCCCGCTGGGGCTATGACGTTGCGGTTGCAACTCTTCTTGAGCGGATACGCCAGGACCACCGAACCCAGGGTCTAATTGGTCGTCACTTCCGCTCCATGATGCAACTACTGGGAGAGATCGAACGAGAGGAGACTCCGTGACGGATCAGGAACGCGGCGCCGTAGACCACTCCAGTTGGTGGGAGAGCCTCGGAAAAAAGGAGAGGCCTGGTGCTTTTCATCGAGAGCTTGCCGAGTATTGGTCTCGCCGCGGCTGGGCTGTCGTTTTGATTATCCTCCGCCACCACCCTGCGATTGCAGCACTGTCCGGTGAACACAAGCGAGCAGTGCTAGAGGCCCTCCGCTCCATGGAACCTCACTTCGATGAGGCCGAACTCTTAGAGATGGCCCGTCGCGCTTTGCGAGAACACGTACAGAAACATGGAAAAGACTCCGCTAAGGCCATTCTGAAAACCTATGATGCTGAGCGAATCAGTCAAGTCCCCCCACAGGATCTGGAGGGTGTGATTCGCCTCGCTCGAGCCCCTCACGCTTTTGGCCAGGATCAACTGGAGGACTACCTCGAATGAACCAACTCCGAGAAGACACGGGTAGCCGAGACGCCATCATTTCTCCATGCGGGAAATTCCGGTACTACCTGGAAGAGCGTTTCCCAGGGTTCCCATGGTCCGGCCCTGGGGTGTGCTTCGTAATGCTCAACCCTAGCACCGCGGATGCCTCCAAGGATGATCCGACGATCCGCAAGTGTCGAGGGTTCGCTAAGAAATGGTTCTACTCCTGGTTCCGCGTCGTCAATCTCTTCGCCTATCGGGCGACGGATCCGCGGGATTTGAAAGAGGCTGGGTACCCAATCGGTCCAGAGAATGACAAGTGGGTTGCCCACGGAGTCACAACGGACATGGGCTGGTCGCCCTGCGTGGTGATCGCTTGGGGTAACAAGGGGCAGGAGTCCGGCATGGATCAATGGATGCTCCAGTATCTCCGGCTGCTGGAGGTGCAGGTCCGGTGTCTCGGCGTGACTAGCCGGGACGCGCCATGTCACCCTCTCATGCTTCCCTATGAAACAAAGCG
>Ga0114923_10000281_pt1 | contig 42863 bp, 35 predicted proteins | sample SumtaG_FD_89578 | JGI IMG/M metagenome (GOLD analysis project Ga0114923, IMG submission 89578) | Deep subsurface microbial communities from Indian Ocean to uncover new lineages of life (NeLLi) - Sumatra_00157 metaG | ecosystem: Environmental > Aquatic > Marine > Oceanic > Sediment | place: near... | reverse complement strand
ATGATGGAGAAACATATGCTAACGGTCCCTGGTCGTTTCGTTTTACACTCCTCAAGCATGGCCTCTTTAGGGGAATCCAAAATCTAGCAGTAGTTGTTTCTGTGAGCGATTTTTCCTTTGCTCACTGTGGTGATGCCGCTGAGTTTTCGAACTTTCCTCCAGAACCAGTCGATGTCCTAGCTATTCCAATAGGTGGAGGTCCCACTGCTGGTCCTGGAACTACACTAAAGATGATCGTCAAGCTTCAAGAGCCAAGACCAACTATCGTTCCAATACACTGGTTGTTTCGAAAGCCATCTGGATTTTGTAAGAAGCTCCATCAACAGATACCTAATATCAAATGCATTGTTCCAGTTACAGGTGAACGATTGACTCTGTAGATTAGCCAGTTTAGCGTTTCTTCACAAACACTACAACAACAACCAAGACGAGTCCGCCCGCCAACGCTCCACCAATTAGCAGTGGATCTAATGCTAGACCAGTTGTACCGGTTGTAGTGTTGGTTGGTACTATTCCTACCGTGAAGCTTGCTGCTTCTCGTTCGACTTCAAGTGTTGAATTTGTGTCTTCAACCTCGATGTCGATAGTATACTCACCATTTACCGTTCCTGTGAATGAACCTTCAAAGGTCCAATCCTCGTCAGCGTCAGTAAGCTCGATTGTATCAATGAGGGTTCGATTTTCTTCGGTGAAAATTCGAGCTTGAACTTCTGTGATGTTGGTATCAACTACTGATAGACTACCCAGTTCAGTATCTAGGTCTGTAACATCTACAGAAATGTTGAATGATGTACCTGACTCACCGACAAGTGGAAGAACACCAGCTTGCTCAACATATGAGTATCCGAGTGCCTCGCGTATGATAGCCACACAAATCTCACTTGTTGGAGCTCCGAGATAACCTTCTCCATCTGGAGGAGGTCCACCTCCAGAATCACCAGTGATTATCCGGTTATCTGTAACAGTATCATACCCGTATCTGATTATGGCACCTGCATCGACCATTGCAGTGAACGAATTTGGGTTGATATAATTGACAACACTTGTACCATTTACGATCTCATTTGATTCAGCAACTACACGATTTCCAATACAGGTTGTTGCGATAATTACACCATGTCCATGGGCATATGAGATGAACTCCAACACTCTTGTACTAAGAATCAAACCAAACCAGTGACCTCCTGACGGAATGAACAATGCATCAAATTCAGTGACAATATCATTTTCCACTTCACTGAGAAGGAAATCTGCTGTCGTTCCCCGCACAGGTCTATTGTTGCATGATGCAACATCTGTATCCAATGCGTGAGCTACAGTCGTCACATTCACTCCCCACGATTCAAGAATCTCTTTTGCATCAAAGTAGTTCCATCCGAATTCCTCGGTCACTATCATCAATACTTTGACATCCGTGACTTCTTGTCCATCTGCAGTGGGAATTAATAATGGACCGGAAAACACAGCAACCAGTAGAATTAGCGAAATAAGAACAAGACCCTTAGCTTTCATATCAATCGAAAATATGCATTCTACGTACTATATTAGGAAATGGTTTAACGCTTGTAAAAAGAAAAATCGGTGCAAGGGATACATCAACCTCCCAAGCACCTTTCTATTTCATTTCTATCCAACTACTGAGAATCCATCCATCAGAAGTGTTGGTAGAGAAATTCCATATGGAATGGTTTCTTTGTCACTACCAATTTCGAGCAGATTCTTGAAGCCTTCATAGTAATTACCAGCAATTGATACGGGTTCTACTGAACCCTTTAGTTCACCATTCTCAACAAGATATGAAGATCCTGCGACACATGAGAATTCACCAGTAGCTACGCTAGAATGGAAGATGCCCAATGGAAAGTCTCGGACGAGTATGGCTTTTCCATCGATTGATGAAATGATATCTTCCAAGCTCTTCTTTCCTGCATCTACCTCCAACCACATTGTTGCTGCACTTGGACGGGCTTCATAGGGGGTTTCTCCTCCGAAGACTCCACCACCACGAGAGCAATTCCCAGTTGATTCAAGGCCCATTGCTCTTCCAAAGTAACTATCGAATAGGAAATTCTTCAGAACACCGTTCTCAATGATCGGGTTAGTCCTCTGGGGAAGTCCTTCTGCATCAATAGCCTGAGTACCGATTGCTTTTGGATTCTGACCATCATCAATAATGGTCAAATCTTTTGATGCAATAGTATCACCTAGTCTGTCACATAGGGGTGACACTCTGTCAACTACAGGTCTTCCGACCGCAGATTGAGCTAGACTTGACAAGACATACAAAGCAGCTGACAATGGTGTCCAGATGGTTGGCATCTTGGTCGTTAAATCCAATTTCTTCGCACCTAACATTCCAACTGCATTTTCTGCGGTTTTCTTTCCAACACCTTCGGCATTGTACAAACGGTCTCGTGCGATATCAAAATCATACGAACCCTTGCGTTCTTCATTCTCAATTGCCTGAGCATTGCAATCTATGTTATTACTACATCCACGAGTCGCTTCTAATACTCCTCGCGTGTTTCCGACGGCGTATCCTCCCCAAATTGCTTCTGCCTCCGCCTCAACAACTTTCACTTTCTCGTCTACTTCAGTTGCTTCCTTAATGACCGATTCACAGCTCTTGATGAGATCATCAGTACCAATAGACAGAATGTCATCATGATAGACTCCCTCCTTTCCAGATCCTTTTGGATCTGCAAATCCTTGAAATCTATCATCTTCTACCTTTACACTCTGAATGATTGATAGAGCTTCTGCAGCTGCAAGTTTGATTCTGTCTTCTGAAACTCCACTCGCGACAGCAAACCCAATTTGTTTTCCTTGGGCTGCTCTAACAGCGGTACCTGCTACAGCGCCTGACTTTGCAGTAACAATTCCTTGGGATATCTGTGCCTTTGTTTTATTTTGATAGTATACGTATACTTCGAACTCAGATGAGCTATCGAGAGTCTTCGCATACTTAAGTCCAGTATCTGTTACAGAGAGTAGTTCGTCTTTTATATCATCAAAATTCATTATGCCTCTCCTCCGAAAGTTACTTCATTAATGAGGAGTTTGGGACCTCCCATTCCAGTTGGTAATGGAAACTGTCCGCCTTTTCCACAACCACCGAAGTAACCCGATGTTAGTTTCAATTCTTTGGTTCCACCTTCGACACGTCCGAGAAGGTCTAGGATATTCCCTGAGAGAGAAACTTCTCTTATTGGATACTGAATCTCTCCTTTCTCAACCCAATAACCTCTGATTGCTTTGAACAAGAAACTTCCATCACCTTGGACCTGTCCTCCAGATGATTGAATGGCAAATACACCAGTTCCAAGTTGTTCAATTGCTTCATCTTCGGTTAATGTACCTGGCAGGAAGTATGTATTTGTCATCCTTGGGATTGGTGGAAATACAAAACTAACAGCTCTTGAATTTCCAGATGGTTCCTGTCCCAGTTTCTTAGCAGTACCTCTGTTGTGTAGGTAGTGTTTGAGTACACCTTTATCAAGTACAGTTGTTTGATTGGTAGCAGTTCCTTGATCATCGTAGGGTAACCATAGTCCACCATATTTCTTAACGTCTGGAACCCCGCCATCAATGATTGATGCATGTTCAGTTCCCAAAGATGTTCCGATTTTTTCGGATAAAGGTGAACCCCCTATTACAATGAAATCCGCTTCACTAAGATGTCCGAATGACTCATGAGCAAGAACACCTACTAGGTCTTCTTCAACAAGTGCTCTGAACTTGCCGGCAGGGCATGCTTTTGCTTTGAGTTGCTCCTTTGCATTCTTTCCAGCTTCTTCACCAATCTTCTCAGGAGTAAATTCTCCTGACTCGAAATCCTCTAAGCCCATAGTACCTCCATGACCTTTGGCACCATTTACCAAAGCTCCTGCGCTTGTTTTAGAAGTAACTAGCATTCTCATATCTGTAATGAGAAAATTCCAGTCTATTTCTGACCCATCACTATTAGCGACCATCTTTGGGCCATACAATTCTCCCCAGAGTCCACGGGCAGTCATGATATTTTCACCATGTTCTCTGGCGGATTCAACTCCTCGATTCACCATATCGATCTTATGCGCAAGATCACGGTCGCGTGGATGAATCTTGACTGATGGAGTATCTGATTTCTTACTTTTCACGGCATCTCTCCGGTCAAATGGTAGTTTGAGTTTTGCAGCACCAGAAGAAGCTTTTGCCATTTTGTAGGCATTCTCTGTTGCTAACTTGATATCTTTCATCTCTGTGCTGGGTGTAAAGGAAAATCCTGACACACCATCAACATAAGCTGTGATAGCAAAACCCATTCGTGATTTGACTTGGATATCTTGCCAGATGTCATTGATTCGTTGTAGGGTTCTTAGTGTGAGATCGTCGTACCGCGCTTCAACGAAATCAGCACCAAGGTCTTCGCCTATACGAACACATTGTTGCAATTTATCTAACATAAGTTTGAACCTCTTTCACAGGAGTATTCAGGATGCGTAAGGGTGGTCACAGTGTATTGAGTTTCTGGTCATTACTGACCGTGATTGTGGCCAATGAAAACTAGGAAATTTCAAGAGTCGATAACGCATCATTGTTCTAGTGATTCACATTGTTCTGACTTTAAAGGGTGACTACACGCGCGAGTACTCATATTGTTACTAGGAAAATCAGTCTTCTAGAATCCTGTACCAGTACGTATACTTGGTTTTAAAACCCATTTTGTCATAGAGTGTCAATGCTGGTTTGTTCTCAGCTTCAACTTGGAGGAATGCTGTGTTCGCACCATTCTCTTCTCCCCACATTGCCAACGCACAATTGATTGACCATCCAACACCACGATGCTGATAGTCAGGTAATGTCCTGACAGAAAAGAGACCTAACATGTCCTCCTCAACGATACCTAGTCCAATACCTGCAATTTGACCATCTATCAGTACACGAGCTATCTTCTTCTCTCCCTCTATTCGATGAATTATCTCTCTTCGTACTTCAAGTGCAAATTCATCTCTTTTGGATTGATGAAATAACGAATCGATTGACTCGTCTGTGACTCTAAGGAGGTCTACTCCGACCATTGGATCTAAACACGTCAACTCGATAATGGACATAGTCTGCACGTGTGTAATCATCCTTGTCAGAAATCCCATTTCTTCAAGAGTTTCATCCAACTCTGTAGGTTTGCTTTCTTCAGTAACTTTGAACGCTGGGGGTGTATCTCGTGACTTGTAATAATTGATGACATAATCTATTGCATCTTCTAACAATGGTTCGGAGAGGTCACCAAGTGGTAGGACACTATTTGCCCTCCAAGTTACCCCATCATGCCAGTGAATAATCCAACCTTGATACCTCTCAATCACTTTGGCAGGCCAGCAATGCGATGCCAAATACTCTATGTCTGAAGTTGTTCTTTCTGGCACCATGTCTTCTAGCTGGTATAACTTACCTATAATATTGGCTGTTTCAGTGATTTCGTCAATAGTGAGAGATACTTTGGTAATCTGATGAGAAGAGCAAAACACCTTTCTTGCACACTTACATTGGACTTGTGAGGTCCAATAGTGGAAGAACGGCTAGGAACTCTTGCTTGGTCAATAGTCAGTGATGTTCATAGTCGTTTAGAATCGGAAGTATCAGACGAGCCTCGATTATTGACTGAGGCTACTCGTCTAGCCTCACTGAACCTAGTTCTAAAATGTAGAGTAGATGAGTTTCTTTTACAGAACCTTTCATTTGAAGGAGATCGTGCTGGTATTTCAAAAAGGAATGTTCGCGATTTAGCAATGCGAATAGGTGATTCAAAATCCTCGATTCCTGAAACCAAAATTCAGAAACTCTCACCAACTGATTTTGCGAATCTCCTTGGTTGGATACATTCTCTTGGTTCATATCGTCTTCCATTGTCCCTCAATCATGGCTCGTTCCAAAGAACCCTTGGAGCATACTATACTCCTCAATCAGTAGCTGATTACATTGTCAATTTGGCAATGAATGATAGTTTAGAAAAACAAGTTCGCGCGATTTCTAAAAACGGAGTATCTTCCCTTGAAAACTTTGTATCTCAGAAAATATTGGACCCCGCATGTGGCGCAGGCGTGTTTCTTATTTCCGTGGCTAATTTGATGCACTCATTCACAAAGAAAGCAATTACCAGAGCTAAGGAATCTGCTGTTTCAAAATCAGATATTCAAGATATCTTATCAAATAGTCAACCAAATCTGTACGGTGTTGACTTAGACTCAGGTGCGTTGGAAGTAGCAGATATTTCCTTGCGTCTTCTTTTTGGGAATGGATCTGGAGTACTTCCTGATTCAATGATTGGCAAGACTTTGAAGAATGGGGATTCGTTGATTTCATTTCGGGGTCTTGAAGGTAAATCAAACCATGAGCGTTTCTTCAGGGGGCCAATGAACATCAATGCTTTTGAATGGCAAAATGAATTTCCAGAGATATTTTCTGGAACAATGGATGGATTTGATTTTGTTGTTATGAATCCTCCATATGCGCGACTCAAACCGAACCTAGCAGAATTTCTCCGGGAACGCCTTGCTAGTGGAGAACGAGAGATTCACACAGCTATCTATGATGACCATAAGATCAACATTCGCGAAGCAATTAACTATTTCAGAAAATCCAACGAATATCGTTTCACAACTAGTTACTCCATCAATACTTACCAGCTCTTTGTAGAAAGAGCACTACGGCTAACTAGAATGGGCGGACATATTGGTTGCATTGTCCCTTCCAATATTTTGGGTGATGTCTCAGCTCAACGATTGAGGGAGCATTTACTCCAGCAAAATAATTTGAAGACAATAGATGATTTTCCTGAAACCTCTCGAATGTTTCCTGGAGTTACTCAGTCTGTATCAATTATTACAATTGAGAAAGGTGGACATACCGACAGTATTGAGGTTGGTTTCAATCGACTAGGACTGAAGGATGCATTAGAGAGTAAGCGGATGAAAATCAAACAAGACCGTATTCTAAGAACGATGGGCTCAACACTTACAATTCCTCGAATCGATGCAATTGGTTTCAAGTTACTTGATACACTACATTCTCATCCTTCTCTTGGATCAATATCTGATGTTGTAATTCGTCGCGGTGAACTAGATCTTACAATCAACAAAAATGCGATTACATCAAATGAAACTAACACTAGACTTGTCAGAGGTTCACACATCTCACGATTTGCCTTGATAGAGAGTCGACACAAATCTGAATTTGTTAAGAAGCGCATACTTGAGAAAGCTCTTGAAACTTCAACGCGTGCTGAGCATATCAATATGGATCGGATTGCCTGTCAACAGGTTTCTAACATGGGCCAAAGGTGGCGACTTAAGTTCGCGCAAATCCAACCTGGTTCAGTTCTTGCCAATTCCTGCAACTATGTTGTAGTAAGCAAGAATGCGAACGAATACAATATTGATTACCTACTTGGCATTCTGAATTCAGAACTAATGAATTGGAGATTTCAAATCAGTAACTTCAACAATCACGTATCCATACGCGAGTTGCAAAATCTCCCCATCGCATCACCAAAAAATGATCGAAAGATTGTTAGAGATATCCAGAAAGCTGTTCGCAAACTCGACTATCATTCTATCGAAGCTAATGTCTTCGCTCTCTATGGATTTGGACTGCGACAGGCAAAATCAATTCTTGAATTACGAAAGACACCTCATGACGAGAAGAAGCAAATCCTAGAGAACCTATCACAGCTGATTAAATCCAACGTATAAGACAAACTCTTTCATATCCTTTTGTTGAACGATTTCTTGTGACTCTCACCACAGCAATTCCAGAAGTTCAGGCACAAGAAGCAGAGAGATTGCTATTCAATCATATATGTGCAACACTCAGTGAGCTAGATATGGAAGTGGTGATGAACGTACCACCGGGTGGGAATTGGATGAACCTACCTGAAACCACTATAGCAAAGTCCGCGAGATTAACTCAGATCAAGAAGTCAGGCGGTAGGACTACTTACTATGGTAGATTGAATTCAGGGATGCCTAGCTATACTGTCAATACTTACTTCAATCGACCGGGAAATGGCACATTTATACATCCAATTCAAAACCGACTTATCTCAATGCGAGAGGCTGCTAGATTACAATCATTCCCCGATCGATACCGATTTTTGGGTAGCTTGAGTTCACGCTACAAACAGATTGGAAATGCTGTACCTCCCCTTCTAGCTAGATCTCTAGGAGAAAAAATACCGAAGGGATTGTGTGTAGACCTATTCTGCGGCGCTGGTGGTCTTTCTGAAGGTCTGGAACAAGCGGGACACAACACTATCCTTTCTTCTGATTCAAATACAAATATGTGTGAAACCTTTCAGTTCAACAACCCAAAGACCAGAGTCATTCAGAGTGATCTCCACAACAAAGAGGATGTAGAAAATCTACTAGAGAATATCGAATCTGAACTGAACGGACGAACACTCCAGCTACTTGCTGGTGGTCCTCCCTGCCAAGGTTTCTCAACTGCAGGAAAATGGAATCCCGCTGATGTTAGAAACTCGTTGCTCTTCAAGACACTCGATTTAATCCGAGGACTCGAACCTGAGTATGTTCTTTTAGAAAATGTACCTGGATTACGATCAATGCAGAAGGGAAAACTGCTTGAGTCTTTCATTGGCTCACTTGAATCTGAAGGATACAAAACACAGACCTATCTTTTGAAAGCAGAGCAATTTGGTGTTCCTCAGCGAAGAAGAAGAATATTCATTGTCGCAAATCGAAATGACATCCCTATCGATGACCCCGACGTGAAACTTGCTCCTATTGCCCGAGGTAAAACGCGATATGATGCTCATATCGAAAATAATGGTCTTCCCGTTCCAGTAACAGTTTCTGAAGCAATATCCGACTTACCTGCTATTTCTTCAGGTAAAGGTTCTGACGTAAGTGAATACAATCAAGAGTGGATTACCTCCAACTATCAACGATTGATGAGAGGGATAATTTCTCTCGATGATTTCATCTCTATGAGAACCAAGTAAGGTTGATTAGTGATTGCTGATTCGTCAGGGTGTCAACTGATTTATTCCAAGTATGACATGGGAGATTGGAAGTTCTTGATAGCGAGTGCTACTCTGTTTGACCTACTAGGTTCCAAGGTACTCGCATCACTGCATTTCACTACGTCTGAAATAACAGATGAATTTCTTCAGAGTGCTGTCCTTGAATACTATAATCTAATTGAAGAAAATGCAGCACAGAAGTTCATTACTACCAAGATTGGCGACCGAGCAATAAGTGTCCTGAAAGTCGGGGAAGTTACTGTACTCATCGTAATTGGTGATTCTGATGCATTCACAGAAGCTGAGATTACGAACATCAAGAAACTTGATTGGCATGTGACTGATGAAATCGAGAGCACTTCGGTTCGCGACTTCAAAGATGGCTTTCAGAAAATAGCTGATATGCATCTGAGAACCCCTGTGAACGTGTGTCTAGTGACGGTTGTAGAACCACCTCCAGAAGACATGACTGCATCTGCAGTTGAGTTGATGGTCAAGAATAAAGGTGCCGAGAGAAATGTCCTTTCTCAACCAATTTACATTGGGCCCAATTCAATACGGGTCACTCAATATCACTATCACGAAATAATCGATAATGAATGGCCTGTTGAGCTCTCATCTATTGATGTATTTGCAGTAGTTGTTTCTGGAATACTTTCTGAAGGAGACCAAGTAGAAGAAGCTGTAGAGAAGATACGATCCAATAGTACTGCTAGTATTGTTGTAGTTCCTGGATCTGATGACGAGCTTGAACGTGCTCGCGATATCGAGATGAAATTGGGAATTGATCTTTGTGATTCCGTTTCTCCAAAACCAACCCATCTTCTCTTGTCCATTATGGCATATGGTGGACTCAGTGATTTACATCCAGAACTTGCACGAGAGAAATGGATTATTGAAGAAGAAGTTGATCAAGCACCAGAATCTATTTCCTCTGATGATGTTGAGCTTGGTCATCAAGCATTCTTTGTAGTAGACCGAAATACTGGTGAGGCTGCATACAGTTACTACTATGAGGAACGTTCACGTTTCCTAGATGTGGCTCCTAACATTACAGCGGCCATCACATCATTCAAAATTGATCATACGTCACCAACGGAAACCTCTGTTTTTCGTACAGGAGACCTGAGCTATATCACCATTGAACGTGATAACTACATATTCACTCTAATTACAGGAAAGGATGCAGATGTTGAAGCACTACGCTCTCGCTTCTCCTTTCTCCCTGACCTTTTCTTTGATGAAGTTCCCCCAATATATGACATTCCTACCGACCTCTTTCGTTCTCCATTATTTACTCTGAAGTTACTCGCTACTCTACCGCCAGAAAAATTCGCGGGGAAAATTGCACCGATTCAGAAACGTGCTCTAATTTGGGATCGGTTCGAACATCCACCCGTCCGAGATTTTCTTGAAGCAGTATGGCATCGTCTTGATGGATCTCTCTCGATGTCTCGTCTGGTACCCGGAAAGGGACCTGAACTTATCCTAGGTGCAATACATCTATTGCTGAGACTCGAATCGATAGATTGTGTGATCCGGATTCTACTTGAGGATGTTCCAATCATAGCGAAAACTCCCGATGCTAACATTCTATCATTATACGCAGACCTTGAAACAATCTTGGAGTATGTCGATGGCGACCTCACCATCTTCAGTATTGCAAAAGCTATGGAATTAGACCCGAGTGTTTTGGTAGCGGTATTTACTGAACTACACAAACGGGGAATCATTACATTCAAAGAATAAGCACATCACAGTAACCTTGAAAGGAGCAAGAAAGATAAATAACACCTAAAAACCGTCACGAGTTTGAACACAAACACGGAATGTGAAAAGTCATGATACACAACGTTCTCCTCATTGGAAAGGACCAAGGTGACGTTGTAGTGAGAACAAGATTTTGGAAGATCGACTTTGAAGATAGTGACATCGTTGATTTTCTACGAGGTTTTGGCGACCTCCTGACAACTCAAGGATTAGCTCCTGACACTCCCGTGTTCGTAGCAGAGAAACACAAAGTTTTCCACTCTGAAGTAGATGGAGAAATGCTGCTTCTTTTCGTGACTGACGGTCGTGATGAAGACCGAGTTATTCAGCACCGCGTTCGAGAAGGTGCTGCAAGAATTTCTACTGCACTCCGTGGTAATAGTATGGGCTACATTCGGGATAATCTCGATGAAATCCTTGGAGAACTCATATTTACAAGATTCAAAGTATCATTCGTCGGTAGCGGTGGTGTCGGTAAGAGCACACTACTTCGACTACTGTTCGGAAAGGAACCTGCACCTGGTGGCTATACTCCCACAATCAATGTGGCCGTAGACTCATCAGAAACGATTCAATTCGGTACTTTCCTCGTTACGGTCTGGGACTTCGCGGGGCAAGCAGTATTCCAGGACCTCTGGAGTTTCTATTTCTCGGGAACTGATGTTATCTTTCTTGTGACGGACAGTTCATTCAGAAATGTGATGCAGACCAAGTCCCTCTTACGAAATATCCGTAAAGAGGCTCCAGCAGTTCCCCTATTCATTATTGCCAACAAACAGGACCTACCGGAATCAATGAAGGCTGATAAGATCAAGCGTCTTCTTGGAGCTCCAACATTCCAGATGGTGGCTACTGACAAGACTAGACGAGAAGAGTTCATTCGTCTCATGCTCGAGGTAGCAGCAAAGACAGTGGGAGTAACTCTTCCAGAGCTACCAATCTCCGAGATGATTACCGTTAGACGAGGTACCGAGGAAATTAAAAAACCCGATGAAAGAGCAAGGGATACTCAAACAGGTGGATTTGAAGTAGTTCCCGATGGTATCACAACGGACATTTCTGAAATCACTTCAAGAACTGGGGAATCGACCACTACAACACAGGCAGGACCTACAACAAAAACAACAACTACAGCCGAGCAACCTGAAGTTTCAACTGAAACTGAACTTGTTGCTGAAGTTGTTCCTGACCGTTCACAGATTCTTCATCTTATGCTCATCATTCAACAAGAAGGAATACCCGATGTTGCATACCATCTAAACTATGCAGATGAAGATATTGACAAGAATGCTGTTGCATCATTGATATCTGCTCTAGACTCATTTGGAGGTATTGATGGTGGGTCAAATGATGATGGTACAAGTACTACTAATGCGCTTGAAACCATTGAGCACGAAGGAAATCTTGTAATGATTGAGAAGTCCAAGAATTTCCTGATGGCCCTGATTGTAACAAACAAGAGTGAAGAAGCGGAACAGAGAAAGACCTTGAACTCACTGCTCTTGGGCATCGAACAGAAATACCATGATATTTGGGACTCATGGGATGGTGATCTTGCTATCTTTGAAACTTCGATGTTCGAAGTACTGACTGAAATGCCGCTTGTGCCAGTGAGCTTCGACTATGTTGTCAGAGCTAGAGAGGCTGGACGCCCATTACCATTCAACAGTCGCGAAGTTGGCAAAGCTGTTGTTGAAGTCAAGACCGCAATCGAGAGCAATGAAACTGTTGGTGGACTTGTAAGAAGTTTGGACATTCCGCGTGAGATTGTAACTGGTTGCCTGCAATTAATGAACAAGTATGGTTGGATTGACTTCAAGGTAGAAATCGGACCTGCAAGTGTTCTGATGAAACGTGGTGTCGTTGATGAAGAGACCGAGAAGGCATATGGTCAAGTGGTCGTCAAGTTTGTAGATCTCTGTGAAGGAACTACCTCACTAGAAGATGTTGTTCGTAAATTGAATGTGAGTCTTCCAGCTATGAAATTTGTTGCAACTAAACTTGTCTTAGACGGTGTTCTGGAAGTTGTTGCATAACTGATAACCGACTAAGTTGGTATCACAATTCTCTCTTTGTACTGTGGAATCATTATTCCCTTGGGTTGAGAATAAGTTGGAGTATGTACCATTATCTTCTTTCCCTTGCAGGAGCCAATGTAGTTTTCCAGATTTGTTGCTGATGAATGAGCGCTAAGTCTAGCATATTCTACATGACACTCATGCGGTTCATATCCATGCAATAGGTTCCACCCTGGAGTTCGAGGAGCTAGATATCCACAGGGAATCACTGCAGCTTTGGGATTATCCCGTTGCTCATTGAAATGATGCCTTGCTAGTCCACCAGACATCATCCCTCCTCCAGCTACAAGGACATCATTCTGTTCAAGGTGGACTCTGTTCTTCTTCATGCTCTCCCAGCTACCGGTCACTCCAACCATCTTTGTAACTCTTTCAGCCATACCTGTGACCATAACTTTCCTATTCTTGGTAATCCCTAATTCATCAAGCATGATTAGTATCTCTTGAGAGCGTCCAACTGCAAAACTTGGAATAATAACCGGTCCATGGTCTGCTATGGTTCGGCTCATTTGCTCTCCTACTTTAGCCCGATCGAAATCTTCTCTTGCCCAATAGGTTCCATCAAAGATGACGTAATCTGCGTCTGTTGGTAGATTTGCTCCTGGAAAGAGGGCTGACTTGTCCATATTGAAATCCCCAGTGTAGAGAATCTTCACACCTTCAATATCAATCAAGTAAACTGCACTTCCTGGTATGTGGCATGCGTCAAGTGGAGTAACCACAATTCCAGGCCCCACTTCGTTACTCTTTTCATATTCTAATTTCACATGGCTCTTGGTGACTTTCTGGATGTTTGTCTCGTTGAACCTAGACACCAGATCTAGCTTGTCGTATTTTCGTGGAGGCATTGGAGTACCGACCTTCAACGCATCATCCATCAAGATCTTAGTTACTCCACCGGTTGGACCAACTGAACACCATTTTCCACTGAATTCTTCATAGAGAATGGGTAGACCTCCAACATGGTCAAGATGAGAGTGACTTACTAAAACAGTATCAATCATTTCTAATTCTGGAACCCATTCAGGGATTCTGTGATTAGCAACTGACATTCCATAATCGAGTAAGATCCCTCCAGTATCGGTCTTGATGACAATCCCACTTCTCCCAATTCGAGGACCACCAAGGAATATAATCTCAATCTTCTTTGTTTTTGTCGAGTATGCAACAGATGGAAGTAAGTCCATCCGAAGTTTCTGTGGGATAAGCTCGAAAATTACCGGGTCAACAGCATCACCTGGGGGTGGTGAGGATAGTTCTTGCAGGCGGGCTGGAAGAACTGTCTGGTTGTTTGTTTGAAATTTCTCCTTCTCAAAGACTTTCTTCATTGCTGCAACTGAATCCTTGACAGACATATCTGAGCCAATTTCTTTCTGGGCTTTTTCGTAAGCCTCTTTCTTCTTTATTTTGAGAAGTTGCAGTTGAAGTGCATCTGGACCCCAATCTTTCAGACCATCTATCGAATCAAGGAAGGACATATCCTGTACTGCTTCTTTGAGATACTGTGGATGTCTTGCTACTGCATCCACGAGTCTATATTTCTCTGAATCCAGTTCTGACTGGATATCAATTCCCAGTTCAGTTCCCACTTCAGAAAATGACGATGGGTCAAAGTATGGAGCTCCGAGAAATTGAATCCAATATCTAACTTCTTTCAGTATGTCTTCGATTGATTCTTTGTTTACTGCAGCATTATAGACTAGGGCTTTACGTAGCCACTTCTCTATAGGTGTTTGACCTCTGATATACCGCAATGAATACCTGTACAAGAACCTGAAATCTTCCTCATTGTAATTACCAAAGATTAAACCATGAAGACAGAGTGTCATTGCTTTGATGATTTCGTCAGATGTGATTGTATCCTTTGCATCTCTGAATATTAACATCAATTGTTCATTTGCTTCCTCTGCTACCGCTAGAGAGGTTACGGTTTGATTCGATGCTTTTGCAAGCTCAAAGACGATGAATTCTCTGGACTCACCGAAGAGACCTTCTCCCTTAGGAATCTGCTTTTCTTTCAGAGCTAGTTTGAGATCGCTCTCGGCTTGTGCAAAGTTCTGTTTGATCAATTTGTGTTTCGTCTTCGGGGGATTTTTCAATATGGTCACACTCTTGTCTATACGATTTCTTCAACTCATGTTTTCTTCTTCACTTGATATAACCCTTGACGACTATCTCTGAGAGAAAGTCGTTTCATTACAACACCTTCACTCATCAAGAGTGAGAGGGCATAGCGTACTGTTCTCGGTGGGAGCATTGTTTCCTCTATTATTTCCTTCTGGCTTAGCTGTCCCTGATATTCAAGAACCTTCAGGACAAGCTTTGCACTCGGTGGTAAATCATGTGCTAAATCTTCTGACATCTCCGATTTCTTTTGGAGCTTTCCACGTAATGCGGCAACTCTCTCGGACTCGAATTTCACGAAAATTGCACTGTGATCCGCTTGTCGAATAAGTACGGGTTTTCCATCAACTTTCTTGCGTATCTGTCCATCAAGGACTGCTTCAACTGCAACGGAACTTGTCAGGTCTCTAATTTCAACTTCCATGTCATTTGGTAAGACAAGAGGTCTTCTTGACGGATTAACGCTGTTGACTGGAATGATTGAAAACACAGGTGATGAATTCAGAATAACTGGACCGCCTACACTCAGTGCATAGGCTGTGCTCCCTGTAGGCGTAGCAACGATAAGACCATCGCTTCCATCTTTCCAGAAATGTTCCCCATTGATGAGTAGAGAGTACCGAATCAAGGTAGCACTGCGTCTGGCGAATATCCCGATATCGTTCAGAAGGGGTGGGGTCTCTTTTCCAGATATTTCTGCGACGAGTCTCTTCTTTTCCTCCCTAGTCCATTTACCACTAAGTAGATCATCAACAACTGCTTCAAAATTCGAAACCATCACATCGAAGAGAAAATCTGGTTGACCCATAGAGGCTATTGGTAAAATCGGGATGTCTGTATGACCAAGGTCAAGGAGTGACTTCAGGAGAAATCTATCAGAACCAATAATCGCAAAGACATCGACATCCATCCTCTTGAGGGATACTCCCTTCTTCTTCAGATTGTCTGCAAGTTTCTGTTCGAGAATGCAATCTGCTTTACGCTGTTTGAGCATTTCAAGAAGGCTTCGTGTGTCTTCAAGCATACTTGCTTCGTGTCCAGAGATTATACCAATTTTCGTCCTCTATTCCTCCTTTGAGGGAGTAACTTCAATGAGAAAACTTGGGGCACTTAAATGACGCGCCGATGAGATTGGCAAATGTTGCCATTAGTAATCTTAATAGTCAACCTTTGCCGTTTGAGCTTTTATTAAAAGTCGTTCAAGAAGACGATTATACGGTGCATACTGATGCCAGAGAACTTCAGCGACATTCAGAAGCGAATCTTAGAACTAAAGAAAGAGAAGAAAGCTCTCATTCTTGCTCACAATTATCAGACACTTGACATTCAAGAGATTGCTGACTTTGTTGGTGATTCACTCCAACTAGCACGCAAATCTGTGGATCCCAATCGCTATGAAATAATCATCTTTGCAGGTGTGAAGTTCATGGCGGAGATGGCCGCAATTCTTTCTCCTACAATCCCTGTTTATATTCCTGACCCAAAGGCACTGTGTCCTCTTGCAGCGTATATCAATGCAGAGAAAGTTCGAGCAAAGAAAGAGGAGTATCCCGGAGTTCCAGTCGTTGTCTATGTTAATACAACTGCAGAAGCAAAATCTGAAGCTGACATGATTTGCACCTCTGGAAGTGCGGTTGAAGTTGTTGAGTCCTTGGGAGTTGACAAAGTACTCTTTGGACCCGATTCAAATCTAGCGGATTACGTTCGCACCCACACTGACATTGAGATAATCGATCTTGACCCTGACGGTCGTTGTTATGTTCATGCACGATTCAAGAATGAGATGCTCGAAGAGTTGAAGAAGAAGTATCCTGACTCCCTTGCTATAGCTCATCCCGAATGCCCACTTGAGGTACAGGAGGCTGCTGATATGGTTGGCTCCACTGGGATGATGGCAAACACAGTAGCTACAACAGATGCAAAGGTCATCTTGATTGCCACTGAGGTTGGAATGGTTCAACAGCTTCAGAAAAGACATCCCGACAAGACAATCATTCCATTCTGGGAAGAGGCTATCTGCAAGCAAATGAAGAAGCATACCATCGAGAAAATACTTGATGTTCTTGAGAATAAACCAGGAGAGAACCTCGTGACAGTACCAGAAAAGTACGTTCCTCACATCAGGAATATTCTGGAAGAGATGAGCAAAGTGAAAGGACAAGGTCCAGCTTCACCTGTAGTAGTCTAAGGACGTCGATTATTATTCTACCAGATACGGTAATTGTAGGCTCAAGCTGACGATTACTTCATGCATTGCTCCTCTGCGGTGGATTCGAATTGGTGACCATCATTGAGTATCTACACCCTCCATTGATAATGGGGTTGATATTGATTTCCTAGGGCAGAAACTCTATACAATCTAACATTCTCATCTACATAGAGATAATATTCAACTTCTTCTATATCTATCATTTCTGGGTGTTTGAACAATGTAGTTATGTCAAGCTCTTCTATCAGATTTCCTCGCAAATCAAGAGCATGAAACTCTTTACAAGTAGAAAGTGGTGAAATATCTATTGTCGGTATCTTTTGATACGTTAATGCGAGAGATCGAATATCGGAATGTTCGAACACATCAAGATGAATGTCTTCTATGTTTCCTCCACTAATAGTCAACCCTCTAGGTATAGTCTTTGGAAACTTGACCTGAGAAAGCTTAGGAAAGCCTGATAGATGAATATCAAATAACCTTCCCTGCATTAATGATAGATCAATAGTTTCAGGTCCATGATAATCATCAAATCCAAGACCAGGTTCTGAGAAGAAGGATGATGGAGTTGGTCCACTTAGAGAGATTTCTGATTGCATAATCCCTTTCTCAATTATATTCTCAAATGACGGTAGAACGATATTCTCAAGTGGTGCGTCCAAACATAGAAACATGATACTACTTATTTCTGATAGTGGCGATAGATCCAAGTTTCTGAGACTGGTAAATCTGGCAGAGAAGTAGATGGATTGTTCAACCCGTGGTAAAATTAGTGAAGAAACTGACCTTCCGCTAAGTTCTACAGAATTTAGCTTAGGGCACGATTCAAGAGGAGCTAAATCAATCTTGACCTCACGGTTAGTGGTAAGATCAAGATCACTCGATGATGTAGATTCGAGTCGAAGACATTCTAATGATAGCAACCTTGCTAAAGGTGATAAATCGATGTCTTCGGAGATATCTTTTACTAGTAGATTTCTTGTTTCATCACTGAGAGTCCTAGGAATTTCCTTCATACCTTGGGCAGAAATAGTAAGAAACTCTTTACCCATAGAATTTGTATAGGTATAATCCATGATTTTCCTTACATTTCTCCCTTTTTAAAGGGAGATGTCAAAAGTGAGGAGTTTCAACTTGATCCAATGATACTTACACTAACGGGAGCTTCTGTATTATGTACAATAGTTATTGCTATTGTTATATTGAAGAAACGGTAATCCTGCATTCACTACAATGACGAAATCTAAGGATGAGATTTTACACTCTGACAATATTGTCAGGGATTTCAGATAGATTGTGAACTACAAAACCTGCATGACCTTTAGATTCAAAATCATCAATTGTGAACATACCTGCAATCCCAATGAATTTACAGAACCCTTGTGACCGCTCGAAATCTTTGAGAGAGTCTCCCACAAAGAGCATGTCATCAAATTGAACCTTATACTCGGTGTTGATATGATTGAAGTGGTCTGCTCCCTTTTCGAATCCTGGTCGGTATCCAAGAATTCCTCTGAAGAAATCCAAGATTCCAAGTCTCCTGAAGTATTCCTCAATCGTTGTCTGGAATGTGGATGATGAAACAAAAACATCAATGCCCATTTCATTCAGTTTTCTAACAGTATCCTCTGTATTATCAAACAACTGCTGATCAAAAATACGGTCTATCTTTAGTTTCTCAAATTCTTCAATGGCGGTTTCACTGTCTCGATGGTCTGGGAAATTCATCTTTACCTGCTGCTCATATGGTAACCCAGTCGTTGACCTGTAACGATGAGTGGCATCTTTTTTAGCGACCCCGAAATATTTCATCATCATCTCGACACCAATCTGTTCTAGGAATGGCATGCTATCTGCCAATGTTCCATCAAAATCGAAAATGACTGCTTTGCAGGATATTTTTTCCACCATCGAATATCACTCATAGAATTCCCTTTTCATGACTCTTTAGACCGTTTTGGTTTGGTCTACTTCTGACTCTTGTTGTAGTCTTCAATGCAGCGTTTTATTGTCTGATATGCTTCATTCAATTCTCGAAATTCTTTGATCTCAGTATGTCCCCCTTCTTGAATCTTGTAAGTTTGGTAGAAGTGTTTGAGCTCGTCGATTCTACTCCGTGGAACATCCATGAGTGCTTTGACATCTCGATAGTACGGTTCATTCATTGGAACAGCGATTATCTTATCATCGATGTGACCTGCATCATCCATCTCCATGACTCCGATTGGTCTTGCTTTGACAAGACATCCAGTAAATGTTGGTTCACTGATCAGTAGAACAACATCAAGGGGGTCACCATCTTGGTCAAGTGTCTGCGGAATGAAGCCATAATCGAAAGGCGCAAAGCTGTATAGGACCCTATCAAGTTTGAAGATATTTTTCTCATGGTCGTACTCGTACTTGTTCTTACTAGCACGAGTAAGTTCAATCACGACATGGATTTCACTTGGTGGATCGGGTCCGGGTGATAGGTCATGGAGATAATTTGTCATCGTAATTCCTTATTTTATCTCAAACAGTTGCATTTGAGCTTTGTCGCATGCACAAAATAGTGAGACTACAAGCCTTTATGAGCCTAGTTTTCCTCATTGAGTATACACGCTTGTGTTGAGGGATAATCTATGTCTGAGCCTACACCAGAATTTGAGGATGACTCTGAAGAATCTGAGATGCTAGACGTTGGTTCATTGTTCAGAGGAACCGCAACTCTTACTCTTGTAGGAGAGATAGTATCAGCAATAATGCTCTTGGGTTCAGGAGCCGCGTTTGTGATAAGCCGCTCAGGAGTAATCGAGGTCATTGAGCTTGACGTTGCTGTTTTCCTTCTCCTTGGTGGGGCAATGATCACCCTCTTTCTATTCCTAGGTGCGATTGGATTCTTTGTTAGATTCAATAGACGGATTGGGAAAGCTGTTATTGGTGAAGGGATTGGTGAGGTCGACCTTAATCGTCCAGGTGTAAAGACGGTCGTAATCATCTATGGACTGGCAGTAGGTCTCATCTTGATTATGGGGGTCTATGGATACTGGCTGGTCTACAAGTATTTCTTTGCAGCAATGGCACTCACATCTCTAAGTATCTTCGGAATTGCTGTATCTCTTGGAATATTCGTCATGTCATTTCTCATTCAAGCAGTCATAGCAATCATTGGTAGAACTGCTACTACGATTATTCGGAAAGTACTAGCTGAAGATGATGTATGAATCATTGAGTCTTCATTGAGAATACCTTTAATTGGGGGACTTACTCGGTGAGAGTCGGTGCTAGATTGTGAAGTTGCATTTATGGCAAATCTCATACATCGTAGGATTGGCGATTGTTGCTCCCCTACTTATTCTTGATACCTTAGGGATACACTTGATCCCTGCAACCATTGTGCCATATGTGGAACTTACTGGAGGAATTCTGCTAATTGCAGGTTCGTGTGAGGCATTTGTAATATCCGTGGAAGGAATCGCACACAATATGCATCTCACAGATTACGTAGCTGGCATTTACGCTAGTATAGCTAGCACAATTCCAGAAATGTTTGTAATTATTTTCTTGATTCTTGGTGGAAATTATGAGATGGCTTGGATCTTAGCACTAGCGACCATCTTCATGAACAGTCTCGTATTTGCACTCTATACTCTTATTCTGCCAAAAGATGAGGAGGGTAATTTCAGACTACCAGATGCAATTCATCATGTTGGCTCTGATCTACTCACAATGGGGGCAGTCATCTCACTATCAGTAGCTCTCTCCATGATTCTTGTGCATTTATTCCCGCTAACTGAAGGCGGAACTGAAATCGCTCAATCCCTGAACTCTAGTGAGTTGATCTTGTTTGGTTCTTGTCTCATTGGTGTTTTCGTTGCTTATCTTTACCGAATCACCAAGTACTACGGGAAATGTGATCCAACATCGGATGATCCGAATGTGGCTTGTGAGATTAAACACGATGTTATGCCAAAGAAAGCACTAGCAATAACTCTGGTGATTGCAGTTATTGGTGCAGCACTCGGTGGTGAAGCACTTTCATCCTTTGGTCATTACGCAATTGAAACAATGCATCTACCAGTCATTTACGCAGCTTTGCTACTTGTGATATTTGGTGGAACTCCTGAATATATCATCGTGGCAAGCAGTCACAGAAAAGAGCAGCTGGAGGTTGCCCTCAGCAATGCATTTGGAGGTATCGTCCAGGTATTCTTTGTTATCTTTGGATTCACCATGTTAATGTCTGGTGTTCTTGGATTCTTAGACCCTGTTGCACAAGGTCTCAACATATTACCGATTGAACTCAATACAGTGGTTCTCTTGATCTTCGCATTCCCGACAATGTTCATACTTCGAGCTATGATAACGGATGATGCTAAGATCAATGCGTTAGAATCGGTGTCGATGATAGCGGTCTTTGTCATGATGCTCTATATACTGCTCTTCTACGGAGGCATATGATTAGGTTTCTCTGGACAACGATTGCATTAGTAGTGACGATATTCACCAATTATCTGAATCTTGATTACACATTCAATGCAGACGTATTCATCTGCATCTTTAGTATCTCCATGTTTCAGCCCAACAATATCTTCACCAACAAATGCTACGCGACCTTCCGCGACAATCATCATACCTGGTCCAAAGAATCTCAGACGTTCACCCTTTTTCGCAGTGTCAAGGAGAACACTTCGAAGGGTTGCTTCTTTCTCGAGTTCTGACATGTTTGTAACTAGTGCTCTCCTTAGAGATAAGCGTTCGGAATTCGAAAGAAAAGAGAACACCAACATCAAATATCTGTTAAATTGTATCATTTACAATTTTAGTATCTGAATTATCACAAACATGAAAAGGTTGAATTCCTGACCCTTTGAAAGCTATAAGGAGATTCAATTATACGTAAATGTAAGGAGAACGCCTTCTTCTTCATCGTAGCGCTGAATTTCTAATATGAGGAGAGGAAAATGAAGAACAAAGCTCTTGTGTTAATATTCTTATTCTTAGTAATATCACTTGTAAATGGCTCTCAAGTAACATCTGCAGAATCTGAAAGTAATTATTCAATCAGTATTGAAGATTCACAATCGGTGATGGCTGAATATGTTCCTCGAGATATTCGAGTAGCAATTTATAATGAAACGAATTTCACTGCCCCATCGTATGCAACTAATCAAGGAGGGATGAATTACAATGCTTCTGGATTGATGGATATTCTTGTGGGCTATGGATATGATGTAACAATACTGGATGTTCAAGATATCTCCAATTATGAGCTTTCAACAGCTAATTATGATGTGTTCTGCTTGGTGGATAACTTTCCGCGGGAGAATATCACCTATCACATAATGGATTTCTGGTTAGGTGGAGGCGGGCTTCTTGTGTTTGATGGGTCTGCAGGATTCCTCTGTTCATTTGGAATTCTACCACCTGAAGCACTTGGGTCAAGTGGATACTCCACATATTGGGCATATGATTCTGATGAAATTGTTTTCAGTTCTCTGCATCCAATATCCAGATCTATTGCTATGCCGTTGAGTATACCTAGCAGCGGTTATTTCAATTGGGATTTCTTGGCTCTACAGGCAACTTCCATCGCAGCTGATTTGACGAAGGTTGCTACAACCGGTGCAAGTCCTAATGATGCATCTATACTTGCGTTCGACCCGAGTTATAGAGGAGGGAAAGTAGTCACTATCCCAACCGATCTTGTTTCTGAACAACTCCCTGAACTTTATCCACTTTACAATGATGCTGTGGATTGGCTAGCACCTAGACCTAAAGCTAGGGTTCTATATGACTTGACACATCAGCCTTGGTGCCCAACGGATACTTGGGAATGGAATGGTGATGGAAACTTCCTAACTACATGGAGAGACGGTTTGGTAGCTAATTCTTACCTTGTAGACAAGCTCCATCCCTCCGCGATGGGCAATTTGACTCCTGAGAATCTGGCTCCATATGACATGTTAGTGACCAATCAGCCTTTGTTGAATATTTCAGCTCCAGAGATTTTAGCTGTTGAAGAATGGGTTACAGCTGGTGGCGGTTTGTTTGTCATTGGTGACAATCCTGGAGTTCCAGACAACTACCATCTCGATGACCTTATCGCACCATATGGAATCCAATTCAATGATACTGTTAGCGCATATTCTCAGGCTGTAGGAGTCTTTGACATGCACCCGACAACTGAAGATTGTACTTCCCTCAATTACCATGGCGCTACTAGTTTGATCTTATCAGGTTCAGCATACCCTCTGTGGAGTTACGCCCCTGGTGAAGTTGCAGTTGGTGCTGTTGAATACGGTGAGGGACGAGTTGTTGTAATCTGTGATGCTAACTCAGTTCTTGATGCTTGGATTACTGAATTAGACAATGAACAATTTGCAATGAATGTGGCTAATTGGTTGACTACATCTCAATCCAAAGTTCTGCTCTACCATGATGTTGTTGGAATATCTCCGTACAATTTCTATAGGTCTGCAGTGGCCACTGCATTGAATGAATTAGGTATCGATTTCATGCTTACTTTCGATAGGCACTACTTCAATCTCAGTCTGAATTTACAGGAATGGGACCTTGTTATCTCTGACGCTAATGGAGCATCCCCAGTGGTCAATTATCGATTCATTCAGGAACATCTTGAAAATGGTGGTAAACTCATTATGAGAGATTTCTTTTTCAAAAATCCGAATGGAACATCTGGTTATGATACGTCACTATTTACCTATATTGGGTTTGAGGGTGCAGGTGTATCTGCAAGTATCACTACTGGTGCACCAACGGTCTACATGTGGAATGAGTATCATGACGTATTCAATAGGCCTGTGGATTTCGCTGTAGATCATTTCGAGTCGACAGCAAACTTCTACGTTACTGATTTCGCCAACGTGACATTACATGCAAATGCCACAGCAATTGCAGGGATAACCCCCTCTCCGGAGGTAAATCAATCTGCCATTCTTCTAGGCGTTGAGGGTCGGGCATTATGTAACATGTTTAGTATCTCACAGTACTATGATGACTTTGATGAATCAACTTACCCAGACAACTATGAACTCTGGCTGAATGAGATCGCATACATGATGAAGCCCACCATTGATTCTCCGGGTGACTTGATCTTTGAGGTTGGTAGTTTGAGCGAACCCACTTGGGTTGCCCATAGCTACGCTCCAGGTGACTATCAGATAAAACGCGATAGTGTAATTATAGCTACTCACGTTTGGGATGGTTCTCCAATCTCTGTAGATATCTCGAGTCTTGCTGCAGGTGTCTATGAATTTGAGTTGACTGTGAGAGACCACGTTGGATATACGGCAGATGATACTATCACTGTCACGATAGAAGACGCAGCCACAACAACTACGACCACCACAACAACGACAGAACCCCCGCCAGGTGATATAACTACCATGATTATTATTGCAGGTGCAGGAGTACTAGTAATCGTGATAATTATCATCATCATGAAAAAACGAGGAACTTAGTGCAACACTAGCCCGTCATACTCATCTTGGCGGGTTTCCTCTTTTCTTTTTTATCAAAGTAGTGTATGAGATGCATTACTAGAAAAAATAAAGAAAGTGTGGGCACCTCTCCTTGAGATGCTCCACTTCATCATTTAGATGATATTGACTTTCTTTCCGACCTTCTCATAGGCTGCTAGAGCAATGTCTAGCTGCTCCTTTGATAGACCAGATGTCATCATGTTTCGTATTCTTGCCTTATCACGAGCAACCATTGGAAATACGATTGGAAGTGCGAGAATGCCTTCATTGAAGAGACCATCACTCAATGCAACAGCCTTTGAACTCTCACCGGTCATTGCGGGAATGATTGGTGTCTGACTGAATCCAGTGTCAAAGCCCATTTGCTGGAGACCCTTCACAAAGTACTCTCTGTTTTCCCAGAGGTTCTTGACGTGATGTTCTTCAGTTTCAAGAATGTCAATGGCTGCAATGCAAGCAGCTGCTGTTGCCGGGGGATGCGAACCGCTTAGGAGCCATGACCTGCTCTTATTGAGCGCATAGTTCACCATGTCACGACTTCCAGCTACATGACCTCCCATCACGCCGAACGCTTTCGAGAAGGTTCCCATCTCAAAATGCACATCGTGATGAGTGAGGTTGAAGTGTGAAACAATACCTCTTCCACCTTTTCCGAGAACTGCTTCTCCATGAGCATCATCGACATAGATCATTGCACCGTGTGGCTTCGCCGCCTTAACGACACCATCTAGCGGAGCGATATCACCGTCCATCGAGAAAACACCGTCTGTGATAATGAGGATCTTTTTAGGATTGTCTTTCTCAGCTTCTGTAAGAACTCTTTCAAGGTCGGCGACATCATTGTGTTTGTATACAAATCGTTTAGCCTTAGTCAAACGAACACCGTCGATGATACTACCATGGTTCAACTCATCAGATATGATAGCATCTTCCTTCGTTACGAGCTGTGGGATCAAACCTTCGTTTGTGGCAAAGCCTGCACTGTATGTGAGTGATGCTTCAGCACCCTTGAAGTTCGCAAGTCTGCGTTCCAGCTCCAAGTGAAGGTCCATAGTTCCAGCGATTGCTCGAACTGACCCTGAACCAACTCCATGGGACTTGATTGCTTCTAGAGCAGCTTCCTTCATTTTCGGATTGTCGCTCAAGTTGAGGTAGTTGTTACTACAAAGCATTATGACCTCTTTGCCATCGATCTTTGCACTAGGAGTCGAAGGACCCTGCAACTCCCTAATTTTCCAATCAAAATTCTGTTCAACAAGTTTGTTGTACTCGTCTCTCATCCATCCAGTTGGGTCTCTAACCATAATCTTCACCGTACTCCAATTCGGTAAATATCGCCCGAAAAAAAGTGGGCGTATCTAGGCGTGGGCGCGAATTTTCCTCTATATTAGGGCTTCGTTGTCGACAGAATGTAAAAAGAAAGGTCTCCCCCTCCAATAGACGCTCCGTAACCTTATAATTTCCAATCTGTAGAACTTAAAAAAATGTTCGTATGCTCATTTGAACATTTCAGTTTCTGAGAATGGGTTCCAATTTCCATCTTTCAGATTGTGTTCAAAGAGTGCTGTTGTATATTTGATTGCGTGTGGAAGAACATCGCTAATTTCGATCTTGTGCTTTCTATCCACTGGCTGAGAATGCCATACAGCGATTGGTGCCCAGGGGTCATCCTTAAGCGCAGTCTTGAAAGATGATTCCAGTTCCTTATCCTGATTCATTTTCGATTTGAAATAGTCTAAGCCGATGGTTTTCTTGACCTGAGCAAATAGAACCATTGGCAATTTCTGCTTAGCACCAGTGCTATCTGTTACAAAGGATCGGAATGCAAACAAATCCCCTTTCAGCGACATATCTTCCATAGGGTCTCTCAATTCTGCAGTCAATATTTTACCAAGCCTCTGTTCTCCAAGAACATCAGTGACCCAGCGATCTTTCTTCCACTTTTTAAATTCCTTCTTGGATATCCAAGATTTTTGCCATTGTTTAAACGACTTAATATCTAGAGGTATGCAAGAATCCAACAGAACTTGTTCTCTGGCCTTTTCCCGTGGCTCAACAAATAACTTTACTCTCATGCTCTCATCGACCTAAGCACGAACTCCATTGATGAATGAACGTGACGCAAAATAAGGGTTATTGATTTTGAAGAACAATGAATACACTCGGATGAACCGAGATATATCACTATTAGAGACCTCTGGAACAAACAAAGATATGCTCGATAGTCTCGAAGAAGCAATTCTCTTGTTGGGTAGGTCTCATAGGTCTGGTGATGTGCTCGATTTCGAGCAAGTTGTTGAATTCATTGCTGGACAACAGATTCGTTATGGTCGTGATGCGGGAATCTTTGTTGAGTCTAGAAATGTGAGTCGCTCCAAACCCCGAGTCTATACTGGTGAGAGATTGCAGACGTATCTTGCTGCAAAGAATATCCTTACGATTGATTCTGCTCGAGCTTTGATACTCTCCGGATCAACCTCAGATGTTGTACAATCATCAATTACCCTTGTTGATAGTTGGTTGGAGCAACAGTGCTTTTCTGATTTCTGTGCTGCTGGTGAGTGCAGACATTCTTCACTTGCCTTCATTCGTTACCTGAATGCATGTAGCAAAACAGATCGTCTTGAAACCATGATTTCTAAGCTATCAAAATTTAGAGATGGAAAAGGAGGATGGAAAGGCTTTCCATATTTCTTCACGCTCCTTGTATTAGCAGAAATTGAATCACCAATTGCAAATGATGAACTTAGCTATGCGCTCGCTTCTTTGGAGCGACGTTTCAAGAGAAGCCGATCTGAGGAACCCTATGCCACTCGACGCAATGAGATTCTTACCAAGGTACAGAATCGTTTTGGACAATCTCTACTCAGTCATGTTTGATGAAAGTACCCTCACGGTACTCTTGAAAAGCTGTTTCAAGTTCTTCCTTGCTATTCATGACAATGGATCCATACCAAGCGATGGTTTCTCCAATTGGCATCCCTGAAACCAGCAAGAACCTAAGATGTTGTTCACCTGCTTTAGCGATTATTTGTTCACCATCTTCAAACACCACTAAATGATCAGATTCAACGAGTCTTTCGCTATTTGCATCAAAGTATCCATGTCCTCCGAATACGTATGCAAAAACGGTATGTCCCTTCTTCACAGAATGTGTAAATTCCTTACCCTGAGGAACTGTGACGTCCATGTATTCAGGATCTGTGACAATCTCACTCACCGGTCCACAGGTGCCATCAATCTTTCCACAAATTATTCTGACCTTTGCGCCGCTCTCTGTTTCAACTGTAGGTATCTGTGAGTCTTTGATATCCTGGTACCGGGGATGCATCATTTTATTTGAACTTGGAAGATTTGCCCAGAGTTGAAAACCCAGCAGTCTAGGCATACCATCTACTCGACCCGGCATTTCTTGATGAACTATGCCACTACCAGCGGTCATCCATTGTACATCCCCTGAACCAATGAGACCCTTGTTGCCCATACTATCTTCGTGTTCCACTGAACCTTCGATGAGATATGTGATTGTTTCAATACCTCTATGTGGGTGCCAAGGAAAGCCCTTTAGATAATCATCCGGATTATCAGACCCAAAGTGGTCAAGTAATAAGAATGGGTCCATCATCTCAGTTTCTCGATGACCAAAGACGCGCTTTAATCGAACACCTGCTCCTTCCATGGTTGGTTGACTCTTGAATACAGTCTTAATTTTTCGAATTTCTGTCACTGAGATATTCTCCACTGAATGTGTAATTAGAATACTATTAACATCGCAATAGTGAATTTAAGTATTGTATCAGGTGCAAATATCTTCTTCGAGCATATATTGTTAATGCTGGGTCGGACTTGAGTACGGGATTTGACGAATACATCCTAATAGCATATATTTATTTACAGACCTAAATAATACACAAGCCGGAGAAGAAATATTGTCGAATCCCCTGGAACGCGCACGCCCAAAGAACACTGTCACTTCAGATATTCCTCTTGTAGGTGAATCTATACTCTATGATGTGTTCAAACGAGGTGGCGAGCTCACTAATGATAGGATTATCAAACTAGAGCGTATGTTCCATAGTACTCTCAGACAGATGGACCGTTGCAAAAATGATGCTAGTCCATATCCAGGAATTACCACTCCAATGGAATTGGCAGTATACATCTATTCTCAGTTGATACAAAACTATGTTGAGTTGGCGATTCCTATCTTACCTCCTGCTGTTCATGATAGATTCCTTGTGGCACCTGAGATGTTTGTATCCTCAGGTGAATTGAACATTCCCAAATTAGTAGAGAAAAAACTCAACCTTCTAACACTATCAAATGCAAATTCTTGGAATCTTTCTAAAATGATGATCAAGCTCATTCGTGCTGCAGTTGCTGCTGATTTAGTCAATAAGAGACTACACTAGAGTTCATCCGATTCGTAAGGTATCGAGAAGAAAACTTCTTCATGCGTGCGTTCGTGTCTTCGTTCAAACATATTGTTCTCATAACTCCCAATAATGATTCTTTCATTGATTCCCCATTCAATGTGTTTTGTGGCTCTTCTTACGGAAATCCCTACATGTCCTGCAATCTCTTCAATAGATATCCATTGGTGACTATTTGCAACTAGTAGGCATTCGATCTTGGTTTTCTCATTTCTCTTTTTCAAGTAGCTTTCAAGAAATGGCAATGTCCCTGATATCAGCATCAAAAGAACTGCTACAATGCTGAGATATACATCCACCTAGTCCACCTGCTAACTTGTCTCTTATTTATCAATTTTATAAAATACCAATTTGAGTATGGCGTGGAACCTTCATCTTATATTGATTCAGGATACCTATTCCTTAGGTTGTTCTCATTAATCATGCGAGCAACACTTGCCAACTACAACTCTCTCCTCACGGTCCGGTGCTTTTCAGGGCACCGGACTTGTGATTAACTTTTCATAATTTTGTCACTTTCAAGATGAATTCTTCAAGTCTTTCAAGAACAACATCCGCAACCAACTTTCCTTTTTCTTTTGTTGCTTTGGTGGAATACCCGACAACACCAGAATCGGTGACGTCTTTCATTACATATGAGGTAGAAGCTCTAGGTGGAGGAGCAAGCATGTCCGCTTCGATAAACCCTGGAACGATACTACGACCCGGTTCGTCTATTCGCTTATCATCTAAAACTCTTTGATCAAGATACCATGCAAGTGAGGTTTCCATATCACAAGCGTGATAGACTGGAGGTGTAGCTACTTCTCTAATTTTGTCAGCTCCCATGGACCACCAATCCACGACGAAAACCTTAGCATCAATAACTCCGCTCATCGCGTGGAGTGCATTGGAAATTGCTGTTTCATTTCCACCGTGCCCATTGCAGAGGATTATTTTCTTGAATCCATGATGTGCTAATGACTTGCAGATATCGACAATAACATTCGCCAAGGTTGATTCACTCAGAGTTATTGTACCCTTGAAATCCATATGGTGGGGTGAGTATCCAAACGAGATTGTGGGAGCTACTACAACTTTTTTCTTACTCCAAATTTTCTCCGCAACTCGCAAAGTAAGTTCGGTTGCAATGTACGCATCATTATCAACTGGGAGTGCAGGTCCATGCTGCTCTGTTGATCCAACTGGTACAAGCGCGATGTCGGTTTCCTTCAGAATTTCTTCAACTTCAGGCCAGGTCATTTTGGCTAAGAGATACTTCTTTTCCATCAAAAATCCTCATTCGAACAATCTCTGTTCTCACTATAATAGATTCCTGTGAACCCTGACATTTATCTTCAAAGTACAAGAACAACAAACTATGTACTTTGGTGACCTCACTTGTGTCCGAGCAGTTGAGTCCTCTGATGTAGATGAGGTTCTAAAATATTGGAACGATCTGAATTTTCGTCGATTGTTGGGTCCTCCAATTCCGTGGTCTAGGAAATTTCTAGAGACTTGGTTACAGCGGCGAGCGGATGCGAATCCTTGGAGGAACGGAATGATTGAGCTTGCGGTAACTGACAAAGTAACAGGTGAGTTCTTAGGATTTGTTCATCTCGAAGATATCAAGAGACCTCATAATCGGGCAGAGTTTGGGGTATCTATTCAAAATCCTGATAACCAATCCAAAGGGTATGGGACTGACGCAACACGAGTGATGCTCTTGGTAGCATTCAACATTCTAGGTCTCCATAGTGTGTATCTTGATACGATGGAAGACAATGAACGAGCTATTCATACTTATGAGAAAGTTGGTTTCAAACAAGTGGGCATCCTCAGGGAAACCGAGTTTATAGATGGGGCATTCAAGGGTCTCTTAATAATGGATATTTTGAGAAACGAGTTTGAATTAGCAAATCCAGACTTCTCTGTTAAGATGAAACCTTAGTCACCAGTTGTATTCGATTTCCGATTTCTACGAACAGCTAACCACAAAGGAATAACACTGATTGGATAGAGTAACATTGCAATTGGGAATATAACTACTCCAAACTGATAGGTTGTACCAAGGAATCCAATTCCAAGTAAGACAGAAGTTAGTAGCGTACCCGTCTGTCTTGGGAATGTCCACATGACTCGTGTTAGGGCGAGAGACCTCCCTCTTCTTGTTTGACTAACTTCACCCATGAAAAGAGAATCCTGGGCTGGTTGAGCCATATTCGAAACCATCTGTCTAGCAATATAGAAAACTACCATCCACAAGAATGGTGTGTATACCATTCCTATCGTCAACATTGGTGCGAGTATGTATAGGGACGTGATTGTCTTCACCTTGCCTACTCTTTCACTAACCAATCCAACGATGAGAGCTCCTACAGCTAATGTAACATTTGAGAGTGCAGGAAGACTTCCTAGAACAACTTCACTCGGATTGAATGCGGCTTCTATCCATGGAATAATGTAAGGAACAACCATCCCTGAACTGAAACCCATGATCAGACGACTGACACCAAACAGAAATGATGTGATTGTGTCATTCTTCGCATCTGATCCGTTCTGAGGTTTCTCTTCAATTTCAATGGGTTTAGGTTTTGCATTCTTTGGGATATTCTTCTTTAACCATCGTTCTGTGAACAGTCCAACGACACCAGTGACGATTCTCAATCCTCCCCAAAGGTAGAAGATAATTGAATATCTGAGCATCTCTGGATTGATACCTGGAAATGCAACTGGGTCCAGAATGAATCCACCTAGTAAGGGACCAATAACTGCGGCAAGTGTTGCCACCGCCATAGTGATACCGTATGAACGAGTTCTCTCCTCACCCCGCTCGGTGTAATCCGCTACGAGGGTTTTGATCGAGGTCATTGTGAACCCAGAACCAATTCCGGTGATTGCATATAGCACAAGGATAGTAGTAGTGTCAAATGCAAAGGGCATCATTATCAGTGCACTTCCAGAAATAACACCACCAATGAGTATTGCAATCCCTCTACCACGCTTGTCACTTATTGCTCCAGCTGGGAAGAGAGCAAAAGCCTGAACATATCCTGCTATAGCTACAATCAACCCGTAGAACGCATCAGTGTTAATACCAGAACTACTGAACATGAAGACAACGAAAAGGAATAGAACAATTTGTCTGAACGAATTACTGACTCTGCTTAGTGCAGTTAGAACGGTAAGTCCGAGAACTTTCGATCTATCGGACACGCCGTTAATGGGTTCAGTAATCGGTTCGGGTTCCAAGTCAAATCCACTGTCCTTCACTCGCTTGGTTCAGACCCCTTCATAACTGTTTCAGTAATGTACTGATTTTTACATAACTTTCTCATGAGGACTACGTGGTGCTTTCTCTCCTAGACCAGAAACATGAAGGTTCTCCCATTCACCTTTCATCTTGAGATATTCCGCTTTCTCTGCTGCATCATGGAGTTCTTCAACAATAGCAAGACACTCGCCTTCAGAGTTCCAAAGTGGATAGATATACTCGTAGAGCATCCTTCCTTTGAAATTGACCCATCCTTCGTAATGCTCCAAGACCCGATTCTTGAGTTCTGTGATCATTTTCATTACAGGCTTCTCAGAAACCTCACCGTGGCATCTCAGAATTGAGGAACCTATTCTTGCTTGAGGGTCTTGTTGCAGCATCTCCCCGGCTAATTTGTTGAAGAGGATAATTTTGTCATCATTATCAACAATTACAATTCCTACTTTCAAGTTCTCAGCAAAACTCTCAAGCAGTTTAAGTGTCACTTTCATTGGTTCCACAAGTTTACGATTAAATCAATTCCATATGATAACGATAATGGTTTGACGAAAACCAAGTTCGGTACATTCAAATCAAGAAAATACAAGCCATAATCTAGTTAGGAGGAATTTGCTATTAGTCCACTATCCGAAATCCCAGATAATTTTGACAAGAATTTGTACATGGATATTATGAGAGAAAATCCCCCATTGACACGTTATGTTTCTCGAGGGGATATGCGTGATGATATCGATGTACCTGATCCTCACAAAGATGCAGATAGAGCAGTCTTTCGAGCAGTCCGGTTTACAATGAAAGATGGTACTCCCCGATTTCAACCAATTCTTGGGGCTGCTGGAACTGGGAAGACCCACCTCTATTGGGTTCTGAAGGACCAAGAAAATTATTTTGCAGCTGGAAAATTCTTAGCTGTTTACGTGCCGTCGCCTCCTTCTCCAGTTCGTATACCCCTGCATCTCCATGCGTGTCTTGTGGATGAAGCTGGAGAACAGATTTTCGAAGATGCAGTTGATATGCTCATCACAAAGTTTGGCGGATTGAAAGGGGTGACCCATGAGATCTATGACTACACTTACGCACTTGAGAGACTGATTATCGACTATCCTGGAATATCCTCGGACGTTGTCAAGGTGTTACTGAGATACCGACTTGATCCTGCTACTCATGACCTTGCTCGACGATGGCTACTTGGTGATGCATTAGGTGAATCGGAAATCGAGCGTCTTGGTGTTCGCACCATTCTTGAAGAAGATGATGTGACCCTAGCAACTCTGAAACTTTTGACAGAAGGTTCTGAGGTGCCCATCGTACTGTTTGTAGATGAGATGGAAGGCCCTTACAATGCCTATGGTGAAGATGGCGAGCGACACTTTCTTGAAATTCTCAAGCGAATATACAACGAATCAAAGAATGTCGTGATTATTGCATCATGCTTGAGTGATGTTTGGAAAAGAGTTTACGATATTGCTGATGGTCCTATGCGCTCCAGAATGGAACCTCCTGTAGAACTTGCTCTCTTTACACGGGATGATATTACGATATTTCTGAAGGAAACAATGAGCAAGTATTGGACACAACAGAATGTAGATGCCCCACCTGATGCGCTCTTTCCATTTGATGAGTCCCTGATTGATAAGGCTTTCAAACAATCAAAAGGTGTCCCTCGGGAAGCTATCAAGTATCTTATCCCCCGACTTGATTCGATTCTCTTCGAAAAACCGGTTGTAGAAGCAGAACCACAACTGGACTATGTGATCAAACTGACAAGTACGGTTGTGACGAATTCGATTGTTGAAGCGCTAGCTATTGCTGGAGCTTCATTGGATGTTGAAATTAAGCTTAAGATATTCGATGAACCTACGAAAAAACAAAAATCTTCAGTGGTTCAACTAACGAAGAATGGGGTCACACAGCAAATTGGAGTCGACGTTCCCAACGTGAAAGATTGGAATCGTAGCGGCGGAGTTGCAGCATTCTATGCAGGCAAGCGACTCAAAACAATTCTTGATGATGGCACAGTCCAGTCAAGTATTATCGTGATTCCTGCAGCAACTAAGGGTGCAAAGTTTGATGCATTGTCATCTGAGCTAAGTTCAAAATTGCTTACAATCAAAATGGATACTGATACAGCTACATCATTCGTACAGGATACGAGTAGTGGTGTACTTCCACACGGATTTGCAGAATCAATCACTGGATTGGTGGATTCATTGTTTGACTAATTATATCGTCTTCGCAAACATACTACAGCAAAAAGTGCACCAGCAGCAGTAACTCCACCAATACCTAGATAGAAGTTCCAAACATTTCTATTGAGTTGTTGGAATTCCGACCACGGATCTGTGATGGAGTAGCGAACGGAAATCTCGCCATCTGGATTTGTTGCAAGAAGGTCTGCGTCAAAGTTGATATCTTCCGTTCCCAAGGTATCAAACACCGTATAGACATCTGGTTCATAGTAACCTAAATCTATCCAGAAGTTATACCGGTGTCCAGTTTCACATCTGAATGTCCCACCAGTTGAAAAGTTTCCAATTGTCCATAGATACAGGATTTCGCGGTCCTCTTGTCCATAGTCTTCGAAATCAATAACAAATGCTGTAAGGTCTGGGTAATCAGTATAGTATGGAATTCCTAGAAGTCCTACGAATAGGTCGCAAGTTTCACCTTTATTGATGATAAAGAAATAAAATTCTTCAGCTGACCCATATGGGATATACTCTACTACAACTCTTGTAGTTCCCGAACTCTCTAATCTGTACAAGTATGGATTTGTACTCTCAAAATATGTTATTGAAATTGTGTTTTCTTGAGGATTAGATACATCATCCAATTCATACGTTGATGTGTATTGAAAATCAATATCTTCTGTTGATGAAATGGTTAGATTATAGACAGCGTCATCTACTGGATCGAGATTACTAACAGCAAGAACATATCGACTGTTATTCTCTGCTTGGAAGCTAAGCCTACACGTGTAGTTATTCAAACTCCCGCATATTGCTAAGTAATCATCAGTATAGTTGTAGTCTGCGAATTCAAAAATTATCATTTCTAATTGGGGCCAACCTGTTGCTCCTACAAACTCAAGAACTGTTGCATTAGCAGTAAGGTCCACTGATTGACTACCACGGATCCAAAGTACAAAGTATTGTGTTGTATCTGCATCAATCCCCTCATAATCGTAATCGATAATTGACATACTCGAAGCATCAACACTCTCGGTGAAAATCGAGAATGTTATTGAGCCACTGAGAAGAATGATGAGAATTACGAGTATCTTGTAAGGTCTGCCCATGCAAGTACTTTCAACAAACGCACTTTTAGGCATTCTCTGTTTCTTGTTCTTCAGATTTTTCAGTTTCTTCTAACTCTTCTTCATCCTCATCATTTTTCATGAAGATCTCTGGAAGAATCAGGAGTGCGATAAATATGATGGCGACTATAGCAAACCCATATGGTTCATGAAGGAAGAGTGTAACATGGCCTACATACGGGATAGCATATACGACAACACCAATGATATCTTCGTGATTTCGATACATTGGATCTGTGAGATCGTTGTTATCGCCTTTTGTAATGTAACGAAGTTCGCCTGTAACATTCTGAATTTCAATTATCCGATGCACTATTGGTTTATCGTGATATACTGCATTGAATACTATGATGTCTCCAACTTGGATTTGATCAGGTCCCCGAGCTTGTAGAACCAATAGATGACCTACTTCAAGAGTAGGAAGCATTGATTCACTCTCAACAACAACAAGTGGATTTGAAGTGCCCATGGCAACGGTAAAGATACCGTACCCTCCAAGGGTGACTCCTACAATTATTGCGATGACAAAGAGTGTCTTAGTCATTTCTGACCGTTGGTCCCATTGCAAAGTCCGACGAGCTTTCTCCATGATTAAAACTCACATCTGGTTCAATTTGGTTCCTCTAATAAAATTGACGAAGAGCGTGAATGCTAATGGACCCATTTTCTTGAGGCCTTGTTAATTATCCCCAATACATTTGCCGCTTCAGCACGTAAGTCTGGTTTCCAATCGCATACATCTTCTATTTTTTCGACACCTGCTTCTTTCAACAGGAATTCTTTGATTATTCGTTCTCTCTTCTCTTCAGCCTGAGCTGCTCGTATAGCATCCCTTCCAGATCCATAACCGCCTTGTGGCATTTCCGATGTTGAGATTACATACCATAGACCCCTGATGATTGTTGTTGCAACAACTTGTGCTGGACAATTTTTGATATGCTCTTCAAAAACTACAGAATCACCTGGTTCCATTTCTTCATTAGACGGCTGTTCTTCACCGGTTTGATCGTAGAAAACCTCATCAAATTCAAAAAGCACTTTCTCGGCTGCTTTTCTGAGAAGGTCTAGAGATGCTTCAACAATGAAACCTTCACTGGTGTTGATTCTCTCGGTATCGAAGTTATCACTCATTTTGACCATGATTACATTGTCAGTTCATGATTAAATCTTTGCCCTTTGATGGCAACTGCACCTATCATCTTAAAAGATAGTTTCCAGAAGGTAACATGGTGTTCGATGAAGATAACCACAATACGTTCGGAGGGACTTGCAGCCCTCTCCTACTTTGTTAGCTCCGAGAACGAGGCAATGGTCATCGACCCTAGACGTGATGCCTCGGTCTATGACAACTTGGCAAAAGAGTCAGGAGTCAAAATTACACATATCTTTGAAACTCATCGCAATGAAGATTATGTAGCAGGATCTCTCGAGCTTCAGTCGTATGTTCCTGATGCTGAAATTGGTCACAGTGAAGAAACAAAATTTGGATATGGAGATTTAGACATCTCAGATGGAGAAGAGTTCAAGATTGAGAAATTGAAAGTGACTTGTCTGAATACACCAGGACATACTGACGACAGCATGTGTTATGTGGTTGCAGACACCTCTGTTGGTCCCGACCCGATTACTATGTTTACAGGTGATACTCTCTTCGTCAATGAAGTTGGAAGAACCGATTTGGTTGATCTCACAAAACATGAACAAATGTCCAAGAAGCTCTACAAGAGCCTGCATGATAAAGTTTTGATTCATGAAGATGACGTATCTATTCATCCCGGTCATGGAGCAGGTTCCGTTTGTGGTGGTGCAATTAGTGAGCAAGAAACATCTACAATTGGATTTGAGAGGGAGAATAATAGATGGCTATCAATGGATGAAGATGAATTCATCCGATCTAAGGTGAACCAACGACTAACGCGTTCATCATATTTCAAGAGATGTGAAAAGCTGAATACCGATGGAGCACCTCTTCTTTCAAGATTGAAACCACTGCAAGAGTTTGATGTAGATGAGTATGAAAATCTACTAGTTCATCCTGACCATCGTGGGATTGACACGCGACCCAGTGCTGATTATTTGGATACACATATTTCTGGTTCAATAAGCATGAGTTTGAAGAATATCGGTCAACTTGCTGGTTGGGCTCTTCGATCAAACCAAACTTTCACATTCATTCTCAATGATATCAGTGACCTTGAGTTGGCGCAGAACTCTCTCTATCGTGTTGGTTTGGACAATATTGTAGGATATCTGAAAGGCGGCTTTCTCGGATGGAGCAATAGTGGAAAAGCAGTTGAAAGTATACCCACTATTTCATCTGAAGATTTGAGCGATGCTTTGAAAAGGGACTCAGTTCGCATTATCGATGTTCGCGAGTCTCATGAATATGAGAAGGAGTGGATTCCAACTTCAAGACCTTCACCCCTAACAAGATTAGAGGAAGAAGTTACTTACCTTGATACAAGTGAGAAGATTGTCACTGTTTGCCCATCGGGTTTCAGAAGCACCACGGCTGCCAGTATTATGAAACGTAATGGCATTGATGATGTTGCCGTCTTTCTCACGGGTCTTAAGAAATGGAAAGCTGACGGATATCCAATGGAGCAATAGATTATGAGTTGGCACAGAACGACTGGTCGATCAGATGTTGTCGCAAAAGATGGTATGGTGGCAACCTCTCAATCATTAGCTACTCAAGCAGGTGTGGAAATTCTTCAGAAAGGTGGGAATGCAGTGGATGCTGCGGTAGCAAGTGCGGCAGTATTGGATATTGTTGAACCATTCTCGGCTGGTTGTGGTGGAGATGCGTTTGCTCTCATCCATCTTCCAGGGAAAAAGAGACCCGTTAGCATTAATGGGTCTGGACGGACCGGTTCTCTAGTCACCCTTGATGACCTGTTGGAGAAGGAATGGACTGAGATGCCTGTTAGAGGAGGACCTGCTGTAACAGTCCCTGGTGCTATGCACATGTGGTCTTATGTGGTTGAGAAATATGGCAATCTTGAGTTCAAAGATGTCTTAGCTCCAGCAATTCACTATGCACGAAATGGATTTCCTGTTTCAGATATCATTTCTCAAGTGTGGCCTTTAGCATCTAATATTCTGATTAACGATTATGCCAAGAAATTATACACACTAAATGGTCGAGCCCCCATGATGGGAGAGATCATGAAGAACAAGGACCTTGCAAACGTTTTTGAGCAAGTAGCTAACGAAGGTTTCCAAGCGTTCTATTCAGGAAAGACTGCAGAGTCAATTGTGAATCTTGTACAAGAACATGGAGGATTTCTAACTCTCGAAGATTTGGAATCTCACAAGACCGAAGAAACAATTCCTATCACAACTTCATATCGAGGAGTGGATGTCTTTGAGCATCCTCCAAATGGACAGGGTTTTGCTGCATTAATCATGCTGAATCTTATGGAACAATATGAAATCTCCAGTTTATCATCGGTTAGTGCTGAACGCTATCACATCATGATCGAAGCAAAGAAGTTAGCCTATGCTGATTTGCATCAACACAACACCGACCCTAGTTTCTACGATGTCCCACTGGAGAAGCTGCTGTCCAAAGAATATGCAAAGAATCGAGTGAAGTTGATCAATTCATCAAAAGCTATGACTGACTACGAATCTGGAGTTCCTGCGCATAGCGATACTATCTATCTCGCAACTGCTGACGGTGAAGGCCGAGCGGTTTCATTCATCAATAGTCTTTATCGCGGATTTGGAAGTGGTCTCGCCGTTCCCGGAACTGGAATCAAACTTCAGAATAGAGGACATCTCATGTCACTTGATCCCAACCATCCCAACAAATTCGCTCCAAAGAAACTACCTTTCCATACAATCATTCCAGGTGCTCTCTACAAGGACAAAGAATTCGTTGGTGTTTTTGGAATAATGGGCGGCGATCATCAGGCACAGGCTCATGCCCAGTTTGTTAGCAATCTTGTGGATTATGAAATGGGTCCCCAGCAAGCTATAGACCATCCACGATTCAATCACAATCATGTAGAAAATATAGTTGGTCTTGAGCGAGGCTTCCCTGAAGAAATCAGGGGAAGACTTGGAAAGATGGGTCACAATCTCGCAGAAAAACCGTCACCAGGTTTCGGAGGTGGGCAGGCCATCCTTCGACTTTATGATAGCTGGATTGCGGGATCTGATTTCAGAAAAGATGGACATGCTGCAGGATTCTGAAATATCCAACGTAGTTAATGAGATAAGACAGCATGTAATAGAATTAAGTATAGGATCTAGTGAAAATGAGTGGAGAAGAGTTCAGAGAAGAAAGTGACCTTCTTGGTTCACGCTTGATACCTAAGAATGTATATTGGGGAATTCAGACACTGCGGGCTCAAGAGAACTTTGACGTTTCTCATGTGAATCTAAGTAACTATTCCACGTTCATTCAATCAATGGCTAGGGTCAAGAAAGCATGTGCACTGGCGAATCATGATTTAGGGCACCTCAAACCAGAATTTGCAAAGGCAATAATCCAAGCATGTGATGAGATAATTGCTGGTGGACTAGAAGATCAATTTGTCGTTGATATGCTTCAAGGCGGTGCTGGTACTAGTACCAACATGTGTGCGAATGAAGTCATTGCTTCTCGTGCAAATGAGATACTTGGTGAAGCACGTAATTCAATGGTTCCTGTATCTGCGAATGATGATGTCAATAAAAGTCAGTCAACAAACGATGTGTACCCTACAGCTTTCAAGATTGCTACTATTTACAGTCTGCAAGATCTTGCAGCAGTACTCGAAGACCTCACCAATGCATTTGATGAAAAAGCAGAAGAATTCAAAGACATTCTAAAATTGGGGAGAACGGAGATGCAGGATGCAGTTCCAATTACCCTAGGTCAGGAGTTCTCAGCTTGGTCAGGAGCTTTCAAGAGAGACCTGAAACGTGTTACAGATATCAAAGCAGTTCTGAAGACACACAATGTGGGTGCGACTGCAATCGGTACATCACTGAATGCAGATCCAGAATATATCTCACTTGCTGAAAAGCATTTGAAAGAGGTCACTGGGATTGAGGAACTGGCAACTGCAGACAATCTCATTGATGAAACTCAGAACTCAGACGAGTTCGTTCACGCTTCTGGTTTGCTACGAGTCATAGCAACCAATCTAAGTAAAATCTGTGGAGACCTCATCCTTCTTTCTTCAGGTCCTGTAGGTGGATTTCATGAGATCACACTTCCACCTGTTCAACCCGGATCTTCGATTATGCCTGGAAAAGTCAACCCGGTAATTCCTGAGATGATCACACAGGTTGCCTTCCAAGTCATGGGTCACGACTTGGTCATCACCATGGCCTCTCAGGCTGGACAGCTTGAGCTGAATGCATTTGAACCTGTGATTGCTTACAACTTCTTCCAAGCCTTGAAAGTTTTAAAGAACTCCATTCCAATTCTGACCGAGAAATGTATCAAAGGAATCCAACCAAATCATGCTGGCCTCGATATCGTTCATCGCAGTGTCGGCCTAGTAACTGCTCTCAATCCGGTCATTGGTTACAAAGCTGCAACGCGTGTGGCTAAACAGGCATTAGATTCGGGCAGATCAATACGTGAGATTGTACTTGAGGAAGGATTAATGGATGAGGATTGGTTAGACCTCTTGTTATCACCAAAGCGAATGACACAAGCAGGAATCCTCGGGCATGACCACTCGAAGAAATCCGACGATGCGGAATAATCTTCTCACGTATCCATGATGACATCATATGCGATGTTGTCAGCATGGTCACTAATTCTTTCCAAGTTCCTCAGTGTTTCAATGAAGACTTGATCTGCCTGCGGTACGCAAGTACCAGCAATAACACGTTTGACGTGTCTTTCCTTGAGTTTACGCTCAAGATCATCAACGTCATCTTCCATTTTCTCTGCGACTTTAGCGAGGTCTTTATTTTTGGTTTTCAAAGATCTGACAGCAGTTGCCCATGTTTTTTCCACTAGGTCAAACATATCGCTAACATCTTCTTTTCCAGCTTCAGAAAATCCAACACCATTCTTCAGCGTGTCCACGACAAACTCAGCGATATTAGAAGCAAGGTCTCCTACTCTTTCAATATCCGTTAGAACTGCAAGTAGTTTGACTCTCCAAATTTGGTTTTCTTTCTTCAGTTCTTCCTCTCGAATCTTATCAATGAAATCTTCAGTATCTCTACAACTTTCATCAACTTCATCTTCCATTCGGAGAACCTTTTTTGCGTCTTCCAAATTCTTAGTGAGAAGTGCACTTTTACTAAGCACGATCATCTGAACAGTCTTCTCTGCAGTATTGACTAATTCACGTTCTGCCTCCATTAAAGCTGCGAGGGGCATGTGGAGCATTTCATCATCGAAGAAGTGCTTTCCAATTACTTCACCCTCTTTGTCGGGAATCAATCGTTCGCAGAACCTAACAAGTAGTCCAACCAAGGGTATGAATATTAGACTAACAGCCACATTGAAGATTGTGTGTGCGTTTGCGATTTGACGTGCTGGTTCTGTTGCAGTTGTTTCTACTAATGATGTAAACGGTCCCAAGAATGGTAAGAATATGGCCACTCCAATAATATTGATCATAGTCTGAGCAACGGCAGTTCGTTTTGCGGGAGTAGTTGCACCAATTCCTGCAGCAAGCTCAAGGAAACATGTACCAATATTAGCACCCATCACTAGAGCAATGGCTGGAGCTAGCCCGAGACCACCTGTTGCTCCCATAGCAATGACTAGACTGGTTGTTGCTGAACTACTTTGAGTTATTCCAGCTATCAGAGCACCAATGAGAATCCCAAGAATGGGAATGGCTCCGAAAGTATTGATTAAGTCAGAAAAAATTGGGATTTGTAGTAACGGTGCAGCGCCTTGTTTCATAAAATCCATTGACAGGAACAGAAGACCTAGACTGAAGATGACAGTCCCTGCTAATTGAACATTTTCTCTCTTAAAGAACATCTTCATGAAGAAGCCAATTGCGACAAGAGGCCAGAATATGCCACCAATCTCAAACGAAACAAGCTGTGCTGTAATAGTGGTTCCAATTTCAGAACCGAGCATGACGTTCACAGATTGCCTAAATGTCATCATACCTGCATTTACGAAACCAATCAGTGTTAGAACGGTGATGCTAGAACTTTGAGTCATCAATGTTGCGCCAGCACCAGCACCCATACCTCGGAT